>Ga0209964_1000042_pt1 | contig 25294 bp, 23 predicted proteins | sample SalPonR2_B_D1_MG_FD_185705 | JGI IMG/M metagenome (GOLD analysis project Ga0209964, IMG submission 185705) | Salt pond soil microbial communities from South San Francisco under conditions of wetland restoration - Salt Pond MetaG R2_B_D1_MG... ... | reverse complement strand
TTTTTGGGGTATAGTATTGAATAGAATGAATGGCACCGGAGATAATCATATGCTGTTTTCTTAAACAGTAGTTTATTTAACCGAACAATAAAACTTCCAGGATGTGCCTTTGCTACAAAAGATGTGCGGAGAGGGAGGGATTCGAACCCTCGGTACCTCTTTCGAGGTACACACGCTTTCCAGGCGAGCCCATTCGACCACTCTGGCACCTCTCCGTATGAAGCTATCGGTAACCCGAAAACTTGCAAGCAAAGAATATAGGGGTTTGCCTGTCTACTATCAATAATATACTAAAGGACTTTCAGGAAAGCTTACTCATCCACGTCATCTACGAAATACATCGACAATGCGGCAATAATCATCACTATTCCACCAAGCACAAGTGCAAATACTGCTTCCCCCTCAAAATAGGTTCGGGTTACGTATCCAAGGATTGTTGCTGCAATGAGCTGCGGCAGTACGATAAAGAAATTAAATATCCCCATGTAAAGACCCATTTTCTGTGATGGAATTGATCCGGCCAGAATTGCATAAGGCATAGCAAGTATAGATGCCCAGGCAATACCCACACCAATCATTGAGTAAATTAAATGCATAGGGTCAGATATAAAGTAGATCATAATGAGTCCAATCCCACCCAGAATGAGAGATAAAGCGTGTACCCATTTACGGCTCAGAAGTTTTGCCATAGGTGCGAGCCCAAACGCAACAAGAGCAGCTACACCATTGTAAACGCCAAACATCACTCCTACCCAGTCGGCGCCTTCGTTATAGAGAGCAGATGCGGTCTCACTTGTGCCGTACACATGAGCCGTGACTCCGGCCGTTGTATAAATCCACATAGAAAACAGTGCAAACCAAGAGAAAAACTGCACGAGCGCCAACTGTTTCATTGTTTTGGGCATATGAATAAAATCATGCATGACAACTACAAGCCCCTGTTCAATTTTTCCGGATTTTTGAAACAAGCCAGCAATCATCATGATTAATCCAATTGCACCCAAACCAGCAGTTGCCACATAAACTTCTTTATCAAGGGCAAACTCATACGTTAGATACGTAAGTATTACACCAGCCACAGCAAAAATTGAGCCCAGAACAACCTTCCTCTGCCCTTCACCGGCTACAATCGGGACCTCTCTGACTACATTTTTGTCTTCAAGCTCATTCTTTTCGGCAGCCTCAAATGCTTCCATTTCTTCAGGAGTATATTCCTTTGTACGGTATACAGTCCAGAGAACAGCACTAAGAAAAGCAAATGCACCTAAGTAAAATGACCATTTAACTGAGGGAGGCACAAGTCCCGGACCCGCTGTATTGGCCACATCAAACCAATTGGTAAGAATCCAGGGAAGAGCTGATGCAACAACGGCACCTGTTCCGATAAAGAAACTCTGCATTGCGAATCCTTTTGTTCTCTGTTCGGAAGGGAGCATGTCTCCCACAAATGCACGAAATGGCTCCATGGAAATATTGATGGAGGCATCCATAATCCAAAGCATACCGGCAGCTACCCAAAGTGCCGGGGAGTTTGGCATGAAAATAAGAGCAATGGAAGCTGCAATGGCACCAAATAAAAAGTAGGGACGCCGCCTGCCAAGACGTGTCCACGTGCGATCGCTGAAATACCCGATAATAGGTTGAACCACAAGTCCGGTCAGCGGAGCAGCAATCCATAGAATCGGGATGTCATCTACGTTGGCACCCAGCGTTTCAAAGATCCGGCTTACATTAGCGTTTTGAAGGGCAAAACCGAATTGAATACCAAGAAAACCGAAACTCATGTTCCAGATCTCCCAAAAACTTAGCTTAGGTCGTTGTTTAGGCTCCATATATTGTCAGTCAGTTATTTTGATTTATTTCTTATGAAATTGGCAGCCCTATTTAAATCCTATCGGCTCAGAAGTTTAAAGCTATTCGGACTTATACTGTATTCTGCAGTTATCGAAACAGAGTCCTGGCTGAACTCATCAAACCACATCCCCTGCTCGCCAGAATCAAACGTAAAGCTAACAGGTTCATCAGCAAAATTCAGTATCACAAATACTCTATCATCTTCGCCTATGCGCTTATAGGCAAAGATTGATTCATCGCGATTGGTAGTGGATTTTATATAAGAACCACCAGCCCTTCCATTGTATAGCGCCTCGTTTTCTGATTTGAGCGTTAACAGAGTGGTATAGAAATCTTCAAGTGGATAGTTACCCCATTCGATAGAATCTTTTTCAAAAAACTCCAGTTGTTGATCAAGCCCGGATTCCTGACCGCTGTACACGAGCGGCATGCCCCAGACTGTAGCAGAAAGTACGGCAAAGTTTCTGAAATTGTCGCCATACATTTCAGTGTCACTTCCAGTCCATGAATTCTCATCGTGATTGGTAGTGAAAAACATCCGATAATCGTCACGATTGAAACGCTCGAAATTTCGGGCAAGTGCACTATCAAGCGAATCGAGACCATACTCGCCGGCACCAATATTCCGTATGGTAGCTGCATAATCCCAGGCGTACGTCATATCAAACGCCTTGTGAAGTTCAGGAACCTCCGCTTCAGCAAGCATAAATACCGGTTTGATTTGATCGAGTTGTTCCCTTGCTTCCACCCAGAATTCCGTGGGCAGCATGTAGGCTACATCTGCCCGATACCCGTCAATATCAAACTCTTCAACCCAGTACGCCATGGCATCGATCATAGCCTCCTGCATATTCGGATTATCTACATCTAGCTGTATGACGTCCGTCCAGTCTTCAACCGGCGGCATGAAGTTTCCTCTATCATCCGTGACATAAAACTCGGGGTGAGTTTCTGTCCAAACTGCGTCCCAGGCGGTATGATTGGCGACCCAATCAAGAAGTACCTTCATATCATGCTCGTGAGCAGTCTTTATCAGCTCTCTTAAATCCTCTTCAGTGCCAAAATTGGGGTTTACGGCTCTGTAATCAGCTACAGCATAATAACTTCCCAGCGGACCTTTGCGGTTTTCTTCACCAATGGGATGAATCGGCATCAGCCACAAAATCTCAACACCCATCTCTTTGAGCCTTGGTATGTGTTCAGTGAAACCGTCAAATGTACCTTCCGGTGAATACTGGCGAATATTCACCTCGTAAATAGATGCGTCGACTGACCATTCCGGTGGCTCAGGCGTATAAACTACTTCTGCTGAATTATCTGAGCCACAAGATGCCAATAGAAAACTGAGGGATAAAAGTGCTGCGAACAGAAACGAATTTATTTTCCATTTCATGATATTCACCTGTATTCAATTTTGAAAATGTTGAGTTTATTTAAACCTGCATCATTCTAAACTTTAGCTGAGTTTTATTTGATTAACGACATTTTCTGAATTCTTGTGAGTCCATCACTTTCCAGCCGCGTGAAATAGATTCCGCTGCTGAGCTGTGATGCATCAAACGTGACAGTAAATGTACCGGCAGGGTGATTTTCACGCTTTACCAACGTTGCTACTTCCCGGCCCAATGCATCATAGACATTCAACTGAACGGAACTGCTTTGTGGAATATCATATGTTATATTCGTCGTTGGGTTGAATGGATTTGGATAATTTTGCCGCAGCCTGAAGTTTTCGGGTAGATCAACCCCTTCAAACGTATCATTGCTTACGAATACTCCCTGTTCTGATGCAGGAATCTCCGTGGAGGTATAAATTCGAACTTCACCCGGGGTCATCTCAAAAGATTGACTGGTTTGGCTGATGGCCAACTCATTTCCTGACACAAAATCGTACCAGGTACCCGTTTCCGGAAATGTAATTGAGGCAGTGTTATTAAAAACCCCAAAATTGCCAACTATTACAGCATCCATATCGCTATGCTGCAACTGAATCCATTTAACAAGTCCACTCAGTGATGAGCTAAATTGAGTATCGCCACTCGTAAAGACCGGGCTTGAGTTTCTTAACCTGATCAACTCGCTCCAGGTGCGGTATAAGTTGTATCGCACCTCACTATCCGCATAGTCCCAGCGAATTGGTTTAGGGTCTACTCTCCCCGGATCTGAGGGAGAACAGTCTCCTGATCCTCCGCTACCTGGTTTCAAACATTCGCCCACTCCCCATCCGTAGCCAAGTTCCCCGAACTGCCAAAGCATTTTCGGGCCTGGTATTGTGAGGAAGAATGAGCCGGTTAATTTTTGCCGGTCGATGGCGGTAACCAGTTCAGTTACATCATGCTCGGGATTTGCATCATTGCCGAATTTTCGGTTTTTAAGCATTAACCACTGCTCGTCATGACTCTCCATATAACCAATAAGATGAGGATTGCTCCAGCCACGGTTTGCGAAGTGAACACCGGAAAAATTTGACTGGTCCGTATATCCCATCGACGCCTGACTATAGTTATGGTTGTGATTTCCCCAAAGCATCATACCATAATCTGAAAGCTCAACTTCTTCGGAATTGGCCGCGAAATGTTCCAATATCACATAAGCGCCCGGGTTAAATGCCCAGATTTCATCGGCCATTCGTTTTAGGTTAGCAATTCGCAGGTCATTTCGTCCGTCCAGCAGTGATTGATTATCTACATTAGATGCGAACCCTTTACTCAAATCAAACCTGTAACCGTCGATATTGTATTCTTCCAGCCAATATCGGTTCATTCGATCCAGCCAATACTTTATATAGCTGTTGTCGTGATTGAGATGAAAGAAAACGTTATACGCATGTCCAGGACCCAGCAGCGGATTCTCAGTCCTGTTCGTGCCAAACATTCGGACCAATGGCGATTTATCATGAGCATGATTATATACCACATCCAATATAACTGCCATACCGCGCTGATGCGCTTCATCTATAAATTCTTTGAACGCCTCACTGGGTCCATATGATTTTTCAAGTGCTCCATGATATGTTGGATTGTAGCCCCAGCTGATGTTGCCGTCAAACTGAGACACAGGCATCAGCTCTATCGCATTAACCCCAAGGTTCTCCAGATAGCTAAGCGTATCTTTGAGCGTCTGAAATGAACTTTCTTCAACAAAATCTCTCAGCAACAGTTCGTAAATTACCAGTTCTTCCTTTGCTGGACGCTGAAAGTCTGGTACCTGCCACTGATAGTCTGTCTGACCTGTTTCGATCACAGAAACTATATCTTGGGTTTGACCTGTCGGATACTGAGGCATATCCGGGTAAACTGATTCACTGATATATTGATCAAAATCAGGATCCAGTACCAATTCAGAATATAAGTCTGCAACTCTGAGCTCTCCATCCACAAGGTATTGAAAGGTGTGCTGTTCGCCAGGTTGAAGACCGTCAATTTCAATCCAGAAATGTGCGCTGTCGGCACTTGCTTCATCAAGATTCATATAGTATTGGTCCTGTACTTCCCAATTGGAAAAACTCCCAATGACATAAGCGAACTCTTTACCTGGTGCAAAGAATGAAAGCGTCACTTTATCGGTGTTTTCGTCATGATACGTAATACCGTCCTCAATACCGGCCGGCCTCGCTTGTCTGACTATGTCAGGTTTGATTATGATACTTACCGTATCGGATGTTTGAGTGCCCTGGATATCTTCCGCTATGGCATAAAACTCTGTGCTTCCTGACCCAGACACTGAATAGCTGGCTGAAAGCGAATTTGAATTAGAAACGCTGGCAATTTGGCTGGTTCCCTGTAAAAGAGTAATTGATGCGAGTGTGCCTAAATCGGAAGAACCCGCAACTTCAAACGTGATACTTTGCCCATCATCAGCAAAAAAGGGATTTAAGCCATCAGCCACCGGGCTTGTGAATCGAACCTGAAGCTCATCTTTGTATAGATCAACGAAAAGGTCTTCAGTTTGAAGCGATCCGTCACTATTTCTGAGAACAAATGCGAGCTGCAATACCTCATCTTCAGAATCAGGAATTTCATAATATTGCCTGATGTCATCAATTTGCAGTTCCCATTTATCATCTCCAAGCGAAGTGAGTTTTGCCCGTTGAATATTGACCGGCCAATCGGCAATGACGTAGGACCAGCTCCCGCTATTTTTGTCAGCTTCGTTAAGAATAACACCTGTATGGACATACACACTGCCGCTGAAGCCCTGAAGATCATTATTCTGGGTTTCTGACACATCAAAAACAAGGGTCACCGGTTTATCCTCGGCCGGAAAGGCAGGGTCGGTTTGTATCGCCTGGCCAAATAGGTTCAGCGGAATGAAAATTGCTATAAATAAAATGAGTAATGAGCGTAATTTATTGTATTCCATCGAATTAAGATTCTATACAGTTTTGCTATCTATCATAACTTCTGATGAGCTTCTGATAACAAGTTCTGGTTTATAAATTTTAGTTTTTGATTTCGTTTTAGCTTCATCAATACGACTGATAAGTCTTTCCGTCGCCATTTTTCCCATTTTATAGATGGGCTGATGAACAGTTGAAAGGCCGACATATTCAGCTATTGTAAGATTATCATAGCCGATCAGCGGCAGACTTATTCCCGCCTCCTTCATCGCCTTCATTGCCCCGATTGCCTTGATATCTGAAGCGCAGACACACGCTTGTGGGAGTTGCTCTAATTTCAATATTTTGTGCATGGCTTGATATCCACTGAGTTCTGTAAAACCATCACGCGACATATCATCTCCCCTTTTTACAAGTGCCGGATCAAAATCTATTCCAGATTCAGATAAGGCTTTTTTATAACCACTCAAGCGTTCTTTCACTGGTACAGAATCCGGCAGTGCTGACAGATTTGCTATACGCCTGAAACCTTTTTTGATGAAATAGTTAGTAGCCATATAGGATCCTTCTATGTTGTCAACATTAACACTGTCGAAAAATGAATTTGAGTCATCAATGACTGAGATAGGCACATTGAACTTTTGAAGGGTTTCCCATTTTGATGATTCAAAGTGAAGTGAAACGAACAGATAGCCATCTGCCCACTGACGTTTTATCTGATATTCAACCTGCTTGAAAGGATCTTCGTCGGACGTGATATGAACAATATTCAGTTCAAAATTTTTTTCTGAAAGTTTATCCTGAATAGCGCTCAAAACCTCCATAAAGAAATGATTTGATATGATGGGTACAAACATCATAATACTGTTCTTCTTTTTACGGGCAAGGCCCTGGGCAAAAACTTGTGGATGGTATCCCATTTTGTTGGCAACAGCCAATACCTTTTCCCGGGTCGACTCTTTTACTCTCCCTTTTTCATTGAATACCCTTGAAACGGTTGCAATACTAACATCAGCAGCTTTAGCAATATCGTAAATAGTATTTGGCAAGATAGTGATGGTAAAAGTTGAGGCTGATCATGTTCAAGCCAACCCAATTTGTCTTGTAGGCTTCTTACATTCTGATCGTGGCGACAGCATGTCAAATAAATGTAAGCGCTTACATAATATCTGAATAAATAACCTCAACTTCAACTATAGAAAAATCAGGGAATCGGCAGGCTAATAAGTATAAAACAATAAAAAACGCCACCGTAGTAAGCCAGGCACAGATCCGGCGCTTACAAAAGTTCGTGCAGCTAATAACTGCTTAACAACAGGAAATAGGCGTTATGACGCCGGCTCTGATTCTTTAGATTCTTCAGAATGTGTTTCACCATTACCGTAATTCTTAATGATATAATTATCAAGAATTTTTCTAAACTCTGCTCCTATACCTTCTCCTCTCAATGTCTTATAGTGTTCTCCATCAACATAAACTGGTGCTTTAGGTTCTTCAAATGTTCCGGGAAGTGATATACCGATGTTTGCATGACGTGATTCGCCGGGGCCATTTACAACACATCCCATAACCGCTACATCCATCTCCTCTACTCCGGGATACACTTCACGCCATACAGGCATAGATTCGACAATATAATTTTGTATTTCATCAGCGAGTTCCTGAAAGTATGTGCTTTTTGTTCTTCCACATCCGGGACAAGAGGTAACCTGTGGGATAAAGCTTCGAATACCAAGTGACTGTAGAATTTGCTGGCAAATTCTTACTTCCTCCGCACGATCGGCTCCCGGCATAGGCGTCAGTGACACCCGAATCGTATCACCGATTCCCTCCTGAAGCAAAATTCCCAAGGCAACAGAACTTGCCACTGTTCCCTTCATTCCCATCCCTGCTTCTGTAAGGCCAAGGTGTAGCGGGTATTTCAGATCTTTGGCAATTCGTCTGTAAACCGTGATGAGGTCCTGAACGCCAGACATTTTACAGCTTACAATGATTTTATCAGATGTAAGACCTACCTCTTCAGCAAGTGCTGTTGAACGGCGGGCACTTTCAACCATCGTATCGAGCATAACCTCTTTTGAGGATTTCGGGTTGAGACGGTTGTTATTTTCATCCATATACTGGGCAAGGAGCTGCTGATCGAGAGATCCCCAGTTCACCCCTATTCTAACCGATTTATCGTACTTGATCGCTTGTTCAACAATCGTGCAGAAGTTTTTATCCCTTGTTTTAGTACCGGTGTTACCGGGGTTGATACGAAAATTGGCAAGAGACTTTGCCATATCGGGATATGCAGGTAAAAGCTTGTGGCCATTATAGTGAAAGTCACCAATTATAGGTACCGTTACTCCACGATTTATGAGTTTCTCTTTGATATAGGGAACCGCCTTGGCTGATTCGTCATTGTTTACAGTAATACGAACAAGTTCAGAACCTGCCTGGTGCAGATGATCTATTTGATCAACAGTTTCGTCAATATCCGCCGTAATCTGTATTGGTCATAGACTGCACGACGATTGGGTGGTCTCCCCCAACAGGGATATCTCCAACCATTACTGTCGTCGATTTTCTGCGTTCAATAATATTCATGATTTAGTAAAATCTGTTTTTAAAAAAAATACATACATAGGCCTCATAACAATCATAAAAAGTTCCGAGTTCTTCAGCTTAGCACATGTGAATTTCCAACTATATTTCTATTCAAATACATGAATAGCCTGTTAATTTCGTTTACTCAATTCGAATAATTTCTGCTTTTCTTCTTTTGTAAGACCATCGTAGCCTTTCTTTGAGATCTTTTCAAGTATCTCATCGAGTTCATCGACATCTTCTTCTTCCATAATTTCAACATCGGAAACTGCGTACATGTCTTTATTTTTCTTTCGCTTACTTTTTTTCGATACAGTTCCTTTTCCTTTAAAAAGTCTTTCAATAGGGCGAATCAATGAACTTAAATCATATCCTTCATAGTGCATCTTGACCAGAAGAAATCCTGATGCTGCACCCCCAAGGTGAACGAGTCTTGCCACATTATCACCAGCACCAAGAAATAGCACATCGAGTGCTACCAGTCCGGCTACAAGAAAACGAGCCTCAATCGGCGGAAGAAATAATAACATGATTGGAGCTGTTGGAAACAGATAAGCAAATGCTACAAGTGTACCTAAAACAGCACCGGATGCACCTATTACGATGCTGGACCCGAATATGGATGCAAAAGCAACTTGGAGCAACGCCCCTCCAATACCTGCACCAAAATAAATAACTGAAAATGATCGGGGGCCGATTGTCTCCTCCACCATACGCCCCATCCACCAAAGCCATAACATGTTGAATATGAGATGGAATGGCCCGCCATGAAGGAACATATATGTTATGATGCGCCACGGCTGAGTGAGGGCAGTAAATGGATCAGGATTAAATCCGAAAATATTGACAATCGTTTGTCCTGCGAACACCATGAGAATAAACACAATCACGTTTATCGCAATAATTGAACGAATAACGGTTGGGATTCTCATGAACCCCCGTTTAAATGTATTCCAGAATGAATCGTATTGGTACGTTGACATATCTACTATGCTTCTTTTGAGCCTTTTAAGCCCCAGTATTTGATAAGTATGAATCCCACAATCATTCCGCCCAAGTGTGCAAAATGAGCTATACCGCTTCCAGGTCTGAAAACACCACTTAACAGCTCAATCCCTCCAAAAATAGCTACAAAATATTTGGCCTTAATGGGCATTGGCGGAATGAGTAACACGATGTATCGATTTGGAAACATCATTCCGAACGCAAGTAAGATTCCATATACTGCACCTGACGCTCCTACAGTTGGCGCACCGCCGCCGCCTATAAACATATGTATGATAGCGGCTCCTATACCCGTAAGAAAGTAGTAGATCGTAAATCTTTTAGTTCCCCAATAATTTTCAATAGTCTGACCAAATATCCACAGAGCAAACAGGTTGATAAAGATATGGCTTAGCCCTCCATGGAGGAACATATATGTAACTAACTGCCATGGTTCAAAAAGCGGATGCCCCAAAGGCCAAAGAGCCCCAAATCGAAACAAATAATCTCCGATTGTTGGCGTAGTAAGTGCCAAAAAACAAAGAGCATTAATAATGATCAGGTTCTTAACAGCCGGTGGAAATACTGAAAATTGCGAATTTGGTGAAAAACTGTCGTTTTGGAAATTCAAAAAATCGTTATTGCTTTAAAAAGTTTTGTATTCTGTAATATACGTTGATTCCGCTTAAAGTTACGCCGGGAATTCCCTGGCCCGGAAACACCGTATCACCCACGAGGTAGAGTCCGTCAAACGGGGTTTCAGCTGGTGTCCAATCCAATAAAGACCGTTCCATTTGTTGCGGAATTCCCCCAACACGTCCTTTTTTTCGGTAGACCCAATTACTCCATGTAACCGGTGTCGATGAAAATACAGTCTCAATATCTTTCAGGTTAAATCCTTCAAGTTGATTTACCATGATGCTCAGTATCTGATCCTGCACCTGCTGCTTATGCAGTTCATAACTGCCGTTTAAATTAAACCACCAGTCAGGATTTGTATGGGTTGATACGTTTATCGTTCGATAGCCATCACGCGACCGTATTGTATCATCCGGGTGAGACAAAGATACGAAGATTGAATCGGAATTCAGGCCTTCTCTCTTATCTTCTTCCCGCAAATGAATTTGATGATGCAGAGGCATCTCTGGACCAAACTGATTTCTTAAGGCAATCCCCATCGTAAACGCCCCCCATGCCTCCTGATATTTCATAGACTCCTTTTTGAAGTAAGAGCCTAATGAGCCATGTGTGATATCTTTCATATTCCAAACCGGCAGATTACTTACAATGAGTCTTGTAAAATATTCATGCTTCTTTCCTGCTTTTTCTGAGATAACTTTATAATGCTTACCAGTCCGTTCGAGACTCACTACCTTCTCTTTATTTTTTACAATGCCGCCTTTCTTTTCAATAAATTCTTTAAGAGTCAGAACCATCTCAACCAAACCACCAGGCACAGAGTAGTTTGTAGCATTTGTGTAAGTACAGGCAGGCGCTCCAAATAAAAATGGAGTTTCATTTGATGTCGCCTGAGCTGATATCATGAGCTGCTCATCTAAAAAATTAAAAAACTCAGGGTTGGATATGCCCTTTTTAGAAGCAACATCCATAACAGATTGAAAAGCATACGGCAATACCCAAACGTCCCTTGGATCATTTTTTAACAAACGTATCCAATCGATTGCTTTTTGAGGTGGAAAAAAATGATTCTTTCCTGAAACTTTCCAGACAATATCAGCAACTTTAAAAGCAAGTTTCCAGAATGAACGCTGGGCTTCTCCTTCGCCAAAATGTCTGATCGATTCAGCAATCCACTTATTACGGTCATTGTATCGCGTAATCGTTTTGCCATTCATATGAACCTGCATAGAGGGTTCTATCGGAACTTTAGGAATAGATATTCCTAAATCTTCTTCAAGAATGCGCAGTGGCTGATGCTCGTCAAATCCAATGAGGGTAGTAGCGCCAGATTCGAATACAAATCCCTTTCTTTTATAGGAGGAGCTACACCCTCCTAATGAATGCGCTGCCTCAAGTACCAGGGTTGAATAACCAGCATTGGAGAGGTATGACGCAGCGGTCATGCCCCCCATTCCGGAACCAATGATAATACAGTCGTGGATTTTATTTCTATCGCTCATGCCAACGCAACACTCTTCATCGACCGGCGGGTTCCTGACTGCGGTATAAATTATTTGAGTCTTTCTAAAAAAGGGCGTCATCCCGTACTTTCCCGACGGGATCCCTTGCGGGGGATACAGAATCTCGATTCGTTGATAAGGATAGGAGATGCCTGATCGGAGTCCGGCATGACAGAGCTGTTGATGAATGACCAGCTTGAACACCATTTTGGAACAGCCTCAACAGTGCTTCTCATAATTATGCAGGTACAGCATTCGCATCCATATCAGCGTTTGCCAATACAGGTTTTTCAACAAGGCGATCACTTTCAATAACACCATCGCGAAGCCGAATGATTCGGCGGGCGTGGTCGGCAATTTCCTGTTCGTGAGTCACAACGATTATTGTATTACCATTTCTGTAGAGGCCCTCAAACAGATGCATTATTTCTTCACCGGTTTTGGTATCAAGATTACCCGTGGGCTCATCTGCTAAAAGAATTGATGGATTATTGACAAGTGCCCTCGCAATTGCCACGCGCTGACGCTGACCGCCGGAGAGTTCATTGGGTTTATGATCCATTCGATCACCAAGCCCGACTTTGCGGAGTGTTTCAGAAGCACGTTCTTTTCGTTCCTGTGTTTTCACTCCGGCATAAATCAAGGGCAGTTCTACATTACTTAGACAATCAGTTCGAGGAAGCAGGTTAAACGTTTGAAAAACAAATCCAATTTCACGATTTCTTGCCTGGGCTAACTCTCCATCGTCCAGCTTGCTTACGTCATTTCCGTTGAGTATATATGTGCCTTCTGATGGTGTATCAAGACAACCAATCATATTCATGAGTGTCGATTTACCGGAACCGGACGGGCCCATAATCGCAATGTATTCATTTGGATGAATATCAAAAGAAACGCCATTTAAGGCATTAACTTTCATAGTACCCATGAGATAGGTTTTTTTTAAATCACGAATTTTGATTACTGGCTCGCTCATATTTTTATGGATTAGTTCTGAAATAAATTGTTAAAGAAGGATTTATAGTTAGTGTGTTCTTTCAGGCCTCTTCAGACTCAGAATTGTTATTCACTTTAATTTTGTCGCCTTTCTGAAGCTCCCGGGAAAGGATTCTGTAATTTCCGGTCACAATTTCATCACCTTCTCTCACTCCGCTCAGTATTTGAATATGTGTGTTGTCGCTAATGCCGGTTTCAACTTCAACTCGTTTAGCCACACCGTTGTCATTTAAGAATACAACCTTCCGGAAATCTTCTTCTTGCGAACTTCTGTTCGTACGCAGGGCTTCGGTAGTTTCGTCAGATTGAGATGTAGAATCTGAATCGGCTGTTTCAGTATCCGATTCGATATCTTCGTCTTCGGCAAAATTTCTTACCGTTACTGCCTGAATGGGTACAGATACAACATCCACAACCGTGTTTGTACGAATATCTACAGTACCTGACATACCGGGTTTAAAGTTTGGTGATTCAGTTCTTGTTGGTGTTTCAGGCTCATTAACCTGGACAATATAATCCTCCGGACCTGAATCAAGATTATGAGGAGTAGAAATGCGTATTTTTACTTTATAATTGGTAATCTGTTCAGCTGAACCGGTTCCTGATATATCTGCGGAATTAGCGATTTCTGTAACTTTACCTTCAAATATGCGATTGGGATAGGCGTCTACTTCTATGTCTACTTCATCATCAAGACTTACATTTACGATGTCATTTTCATTGACGTCTACTTCAACTTCCATCTGGTTAAGGCGTGCTATCCGCATCATTTCTGTACCAGCCGTTTGAGCATTACCAAGTACACGTTCACCTTCTTCTACTGAAAGTCGGCTTATAGTTCCATCACGGGGTGCTCGTATAACTGTTTGCTGAAGCTCCTCTTCAGCCCTTCTCAACTGAGCTTGTGCGCTCTGTATCTGATATTCGGCCGCTTTTAAATTTGATTGGCGTGCTTCATAGGTTGTTTTGGCTTGGTTATACTCCGTTTCAGAGACAAGATTCTGCTCGAATAGCTGTTTACTTTTTTGAAATTCTGACCGCGCCTGAAGCATGTTGGAACGCGCCTCTTCCATTCTTGATTGCTGAGAAAGAAGAGTTGCACGCAGCTCGTCAATTCGGGCCTGGTAAATATCAGGTTTAATGCGTAATAACAGGTCGCCTTCTCGTATGAAATCACCCTCACGTACGTTGAGTTCGATGATTTCGCCAGATACATCCGGTCGGATAATAACTTCCGTTTCGGGTTGTATTCTGCCTGATGCAGATACTATCTGAGTAATGGTACGAAGTTCAGCTTCAGCGGTCTCAACGGTGATTTCTTTTTCACCGGTATCCATCCATCCCATACTGTTGGCAACTACACCCGCAACTACCAACAGTACGATTAATATTCCCGCTATCTTAAGTAGTCTTTTTGTCGCTGATTTATCCTTGGCCATCCCGTTGATGCTTAGATTTTAATTAAATTCGATGTTTTCGTCTAGTTGTCCGATGTAGTAGTCAAGCAGACGCTCCTGGAAAATGAAGTTATAAATTGCCTGTACTCTTTCTGATTGTGCCTGAACATAGTTTGCATTTGACAGGTTTAGTTCAATCAATGTAGTGGCTCCAATTTCATATCGCTGCTGCTCAGTTTCATAAGCTCTTTCCGCAGCTATCAGTGATTTCTGAGATGATTCAAGTTCTTTAACAATGGATGTATAGTCATTATAGGCCTGACGTACTTCTTCACTTATTTGAAAACGCACATTATCAAGTTCAAGCTGGCTGTTTTTGAGCTGAATTTTAGAGGCGGCTAAATTTGTTCTGTTATTCCATCTGTTAAAAATCGGAATCGATAGTGAAAATCCGATGTTTCGGCTAATTTGTGAATCAAAAAACTGGTCGTTAAACGAGGCAACTTCCGTTTCTGAAGGATTATCAGGGTCTGGTAGACGAAACTGATCACTCCAGCGGGAGCTAATGCCAGCGTTGGCAGTAATTGAAGGGAGAAGATTGGCACGTGCAATAGTTTGAGCCTGCTCGTTGCTTTGAATCGTGAGCTGTTGTGCTTTGAAGTCGCTGCGATTATTCAGCGCTGCATCAATCATCTCGTTCAGATTAAAGTCTACCGGTGCGATTGCCAGTTCATCAACGGTAGGTACTTCAGTCTCAATATCTGTAATGGAATCATCCTGCATGATTCGGATTAGCTGAGCTTCACTTACTTCAAGTGTATTTTCACGCTGGATAACCGTGAGTTCATCTCTGGCAACAGTGGCCTCCTGGTTAAAAAGGTCAACCGTAGGCAGTGATCCAACATCAACCTGTGCCTGAATTTGGTCGAGCTGACTCCTGGAGGCTTCCAAAGTAGACTGCGCAATTTTCAGCAGCTCTTCATTCAATACAACCTGAAGGTACCGGCTTGCCGTATTGAAGATGACTGTCTCTTTTAGCCTTTGATTTTCTTCTGTGGTTGATTGATTTTCGGCACGTGCCTGTCGCAAATTGGCAATGTTGGCGAATCCGTTAAATACGGTTACACCTGTATTAAGGCTACCACCAAATCCTTTCGTCGTTCTGTCAGCAAACGAGAGATCTTCCTGAATGAACTGTCGTCCAACGTTTAAATTACCACTAAAACTGGCATTTAAGTTAGGTAAGAAATCTGCCTTTGCGCTAAAGACACGTGCTTCTGCAAGCTGTTTGTTATTTTCAGCCTGCTTAAGCTGGTAGTTATTTTCTAATGCGATGTCAATCGCTTCCTGAAGTGTAATAGATGTTTGTGCCTGTCCTATTAGTGGTAGCAACAGGAGCAGTGATGTAATAATGTATGTACGAATCATAATTTTATTTAAGTCGGGTTTTGGATGTTACTACGCAAGAAGTGTAAGCAGAGTTACAGAAAAATTATTCCCATTTCAGGAATAAAAACTATTTTTTACAAAACAGTACATTTAAGACTATCTCAGCAGATGAATGGGAGTCGTTCAGATAAATATTCGATATCTTTTTAAAGATGTAAAGAGGTGAGTTAAGCTAAAAATAATATAGGTAATGGATAGAACTCTATACAGGTCAACTATTTCACTTAATTGTTGTCCTGATTCTTACTATCACTGGTGTCTGCTGTGTGAGTTGCCCTGATTTCCGGCATCACTTTTCGGTCTACAATATCTGATATATACATCATGGCTCTTTTTGCTGCCATGCGTTTCAGCTCGTTCATGAGAAGCGATGAGAATCCTGAATCACCGTTTCCTGAACGTTCCCCATCGTCTGATTGTGATTTTGAAGATGTTCGTTTACTGCGACCGGATAACCCAAGCACCACTCCTATTGCTATCGAAATACCCAATGATTTTAAAGGATTATTACGAATCGTCTGAATGGGTTTTAGTGTATTTTGAATACCTTGACTGACCTTTGTCGCTTTATTGGAATACTTCTGTTCAATAAGATCAATTTCCTGCTGTAGCTTTTGCTTACGCAGCTGAATTTCTTTTACTGAGTGCTTATTCTTACTCAAGACGTCTCCTCCCCTGTCAATTTTTTATTCTCTTTATCAGGACTTGCCAGCGATGGAGTGGACCTTTCAAAATTGATAGCAAGTCTTTTGATAATGTCAGTTTGGATTTTATTCTCGAGATTTTTTGAGCTCCTGTAATATAAAACAAATCCGACAAACAGCAGAGGCAGTGAGGCGAGAAAGAAGCCCAAGGCCTGACTTTCTAATAGTTCACCCAGGAAAAAACCCAGTGCAATCCATAGAAATGCTGCCCCGAATGAAAGAAAAAGCAAACCAACAAACTTTTGAATAGAAGCTGATATGGCTGTTGCAATTTGTTCAGCTATAGTTATCGAAAAAAGTTCAATTCGATTTTCTACATATTTCCTTACATCTGCACCGGGTATAAAACGTTCAGACGATTTTTTGCTTTCCGGAGTCTCATCGGAATCAGATTCCATAACAATCAGGATTTAAAGATCTTTCCGATAACATATCCGGCGAGAGCACCTGCCAGTACACTCTGTATCGGATGCTTGCGAATGAAAAGCTCAGTTTCAGTCTTGACTTCATTAAACTTGTCCTGAAGTTCGGCACTTTCAATCAGCTGCCTGCCTTCGTCAATAACGTCTTCCAGATCTTCGTTTAAACTATTGATAATATCTTCTTCCATAGCGTTCTGCTTTAATTTCAATTAACTAAAGTAAGATAAGAGACTGATATGTAATGAAAAAGAAGATTATAAATATATCGTTCAACAGATTTCTTCCTATTCGTAGCGTAAGCTTTCAATTGGATCAAGATTCGATGCTTTAAATGCCGGATACACGCCAAACAACACCCCGATAATGGTCATACCGATAAGTCCGCCGATCGCTGATGTCCAGGGTATCACAACGCTTGATTCGAGCCAGAGAGCAGCGATATTTCCCAGACCTGCCCCCAATAGTATTCCAATAGCCCCTCCAATTTGACAGAGTGCGATTGCCTCCATCAAAAATTGAGAGACTATAGCTTTTTTGGTTGCACCAACTGCTTTTCTGACTCCAATCTCTTTTGTTCGCTCGTTCACTGATACAAGCATGATGTTCATAACGCCTATACCTGCACCCAGCAAAACTACACCACCCACAACGAATCCTATTGTATAAAGTATTCCTGTGAACGTATTGAATGAATTGCTGAGGGATTCATTGGTCGTTATTTCAAAATCATTTTCCTCAATAGGCTCAACTTTGCGGATAACCCTCAGAAAACCGGTAATTTCGTCTATGGCTTTTTGAATGTTTTCAACTGATCCAGCCCTCATTTGGATACCAATACTTCGATTCTTTCCATATATACCGGCAAGATTGGTGTAAGGAATCACAACAAACCGGTCAAGCGTATTCCCAAAAACATTTCCTTTAGGCTCTACTGTGCCTATAACCGTATATGGGCGGCCTTCAATACGTATGGTTTTACCTAAAGCATCCACTTGCTCAAAAAGAGCCGATTCTATGTCTGCTCCAATGATAGCTACAGGACGCGCATAATCAACATCCTGCGGCAAGATATTACGTCCATCTTTTAAATTATAGGCGTTATTTTCAAGATAAAATTCATTACCACCCCTGATACCGATATTAGGCTCAGTTTCAATGTCGTTATAAGATACCCGCGTGGTTCTAAAAGTTTCGTTTGGGCCGATCTCGGCAGACCTGTCAACATATTCCTGGAGCCGTTCCATCTGCTCAATCGAAATATCTTCACGATTTCTGTATTTTTCCCAGTCACTGGGCCCCATGGAAATTGCAGGCGTTTTAGATATCGTAATAACATCTCCGCCCATCAGGCTTAACGTATCTTTGAAATAAGTGTCCAGAACAAGAACTGCCGTGTTTGCTCCTATAATAGCAAACACCCCAACAGATATGGCCAGCAAGGTCAACGATGACCGTAATTTATTGGATTTGATACTGTCGATAGATTGCCGAAAAACTTCAATGATATTCATGTCTATTCGTACCCAAGAGATTCAATAGGATCTGATTTTGCGGCCCTGTTGCTTGGAAGATATCCAAATAAGAGGCCCACAATTGTACATATCAGAATCGCATTCAGAACAGTCGTCCAGTCCATATATGCGATAAATATTTGATTAATCAACTCAGTTATTCCCAATGACAGAATAACCCCAATTACACCACCAAACAGACATATTACAATCGACTCTATCAAAAACTGAAGCTGAATTTCCCATGACTTTGCCCCGACTGCTTTTCTAATTCCAATCTCTTTTGTCCGTTCTTTAACGGACACAAACATAATATTCATCACACCGATACCGCCAACAAACAGTGCCAGTCCGGTCAAAAATATTCCAATTGCATAAATAGCGAACTTCATGCCCTGAAACTCTTGCTCAAACAAAGCTGCCTGGTTGATGGCAAAATCATCGTCTTCCAAGGGGTCTAGCCCCCGAATAAGGCGCATAGCGCCAATAACCTCGTACTCGCCTTCTTGTAGAGTTGCCTCATCAGGAAACTGAACGGATAGCTGAATACCCCATCGAAGATCATAAACTGTTCCATATGCATAAATAGGTACAATCATTCGATTGTCTCCATCTTCCAAACCCAGAAAATTACCCTGTTCTTCAAGCAGTCCAATGACATTGAATCGCTGCCCCCTGATACGAACCTGCTTATTTATCGGATCAGAGTTTGGAAAAAGAGCATCAGCCACACTGGCTCCTAAAACAACAACCTTAGCTGCCCGCTGTTCCTCTTCACGAGTAAAGGCTCGGCCTTCTGCAATATTCAGGCCTGAAGTTTCAAAATAAGACGCTGTTACGCCGCTAAATTGTACATTATCAGCAGATCTATCCTGAAACCGGATACCGGTATTTCTGCTGGCTGACGCAGATACTGCTGAAGCACTTGGAACAAGTTCCCGAAGCCTTTCAACGTACTCGAGTTTCATTTCCTCACGATTCCGATATTCCCACCACTTATACTCTCCACCAAAACCCCATGGCCATTTTTCTACAAACACGACGTTTCGCCCGAGCATGTCCATACTATCTTCAAAGGATCTGTCCACACCATCAGTAATAGTATTCATTGCAGTAACAGATACTATGCCTATAACAATACATGTTGTGGTGAGTAATGCCCGGAGTTTATTGGCCCAAAGTGCTGACAGTGCTATTTTTGAACCCTCAGTTAAACTTATGAAAAGTTTTTCCATTAATTATCTGTTGGGTTTGTATGATGATCGAATTACTTTCATAAACGCATTAAGCGAATTAATACCAATTTACATGCCTGAATTTTTAAATACGGGTTTTCTTAAAAAACGTTACAATACTTGAAGTTTTTTTCGAAATAAATTTTTTATTACATGAAAACAGATATACTAGCATTTGGTGCGCACCCGGACGATACGGAACTGGGTTGTTCCGGAACCCTCGCATCACTCGTTCAGCAAGGCAAGAGCGTAGTTGTTGCCGATCTTACGCGCGGAGAAATGGGGTCTCGCGGAACTGCTAAGATTCGTCTCGAAGAAGCAAAACAGGCTGCAGGTATTGTTGGCCTTGCAGATCGTGTTAATTTAGGTTTGCCGGATACACAGCTAGAAAATACTCGTGAATTTCAACTTCCTATTATTGAAGTTGTACGGCGGTTTCAGCCTCATATTTGTATTCTCCCTGCTCCGTATGACAGACATCCTGATCATGGGAATGCTACTTCCCTCCTTTTAGATGCCATCTTTTACAGCGGCCTTATAAAAATTGAAACCAAAAGTTCAGAGGGTAAACTTCAGAGCAAGCACAGACCTGCTCACATTATCCACTATATGCAGGACAGACCGTTTGAACCGGATTTTGTGTATGATATTACAGACACTATCGGCATCAAGGAGAAGGCCATAAAAGCTTTTGCCTCACAATTCAATGTATCTGATCCGGGAAGCGAACCGGAAACCTATATTTCAGATCCATCTTTTTTTGATTCTCTGCAGGCACGAGCTAAACATTTTGGGCACCTCGCCGGATTTGAGTACGGAGAAGCTTTTAAATACGCGTCTACTCCATTTCCAGTGATAAATCTTGACTTCCTGATGAACTCAATGCCCAAGAGGTAAAGTATTGCTCTTAGTGTATCATTCACCTTGGTCAATTAACCGTTCGGTACAGATTTTCTGTTGAGGTGTGAGTTAGCAATTTATTTTTGTGGTTTTTTATATTTCATAGAACTAAGTTCAAGACTTTAATCAGCATATATCATCATTGGTTATATTTGCATCTGTATGAAGTTATACTCGGAATTTTCCCTCTCCCTATTTACTATTCTTTTAAGCTACGCTTTGATTTTTACTTTAAGCGGCTGTTCTGCATCTTCAGATTTAACAGATAAAGATGAAAATCCCACACGTGACACTACTATTGTTACTGCTGATTACGATGAGCTTGAAAAATTATACTGGTCACGCATAGAAAGTGATCGCATGTCATTCACTCAGGCGGATGTCAGCTTTATGACAGGTATGATCGGCCATCATGCCCAGGCGTTGATTATGTCTCGACTTGCGCCTCAAAATAATGCCAGCCCCCGAATTCAGCGTCTCGCATCAAGGATCATAAATTCACAGAAAGATGAGATTCAATCAATGCAAACATGGCTCGAAAGACGCAACCAGCCTGTACCTGAAGTACATATTGATGGTCTGTCACTTATGATACACGGTATTGACGATCATGGGGGGCACGACCATACGACTATGCCTGGTATGTTAAGCGACGCTCAGCTGAAAGAGCTCAGTGAAGCTGAGGGAACTGAATTTGACCGATTGTTTCTGCGCTTTATGATCGACCATCACCAGGGTGCCGTTACAATGGTAGATAAGCTCGTCACCACAGATGGTGCTGCCCAGGATGAAGATGCATTTCGCCTTGCAGCAGATATAAATGCTGATCAAATGACAGAAATTGAGCGCATGCGTCTCATGCTCGATGAAATAGAAGCTGAAGATTAATTAAGCTTTTTATAAAAACAGAACATCCACTAATCCCAACCTGATTTATGAAATCAATTAAAGATACACTCAGAGTGTCTCACCGTGATATACGGACAAGATATCTCTCAATACTTACAGTTTTTGCTGTGATGATGACCGGGTTTTACGCCTGTTCCTCAACTGAGCAAATGCAGGCTCCAGCTGAAGAGTTGCTAACTCCTATTCATGAGGTTCCGGCACCCTCTGAAGATCCGCGTGTTGGTCTTTCTGACGGATTATTCGACGCTGAAGAGGCCATATGGAATCTCGACATGCTGTCAACGGCACCACCTCCACCTGATTTTGTAGGATCTACCAACTCTGACCTCGCTTTTTATGACAACTACGCAATTCAGGGTAATTATAATGGATTTATCATATGGGATATTAGTGATCCGATGAATCCGAATGTGGTAATTGACTTTCTATGCCCGGCTTCACAGAGTGACGTCTCAGTTTACGAAAACCTGCTCTTTGTGTCTGGTGAAGGACTTGGCGGTCGACTTGATTGTGGTACTGAGGGCGTAGAATCTGCCGTTAGTGAGGAACGCCTTCGTGGTATTCGAATTTTTGATATAAGCAATATTCAGGAACCACAATATCTCACCAACGTGCAGACTTGCCGTGGCTCACACACACATTCTGTTTTGAAAGATCCTGACGATGATGAAAATATTTATGTTTATGTATCCGGCTCAGCTACTGTAAGGCCAGAAGAAGAATTACCCGGATGTACAAGTGCGTTTCCGGATGAAGATCCCGATAGCCCACTCTTCAGAATAGAAGTGATTCAGGTTCCGTTAGACGATCCGGCCAGCGCTGCAATTGCTAACTCACCACGAATATTTGAAGACCTTGAAGCTCCCCCATCTCGTGAATTGACAGCAGAGGAACAGCGGGAACTTGAAGAAGCCCGTGAAAGTGGTGCATTTATCGGAATGTACAGAGGAGAAGAGCGGGTGATAAGAAGTTATATGATTCGTGATTTCCTTCAGCAAATTGTTGAGGAGCGAGGCGGAACAGGTCAGCCAACAGCTGCTGACAGTACAGAACTCAGAGAGCGTCTCACAGAATTTATTGATGAAAGACTGGCACCCGGTGGTGAATCATCACAGGCTCTGGGCCCAAATCAGTGCCACGATATCACCCTGTATCCTGATATTGGACTGGCTGGCGGTGCTTGCGAAGGTTATGGACTCTTACTCGATATAACCGACCCGCTGAATCCACAGCGAATTGATGCTGTAGCAGATACCAATTTCGCTTACTGGCACTCTGCTACATTCAATAACGATGGATCATCCGTTCTCTTTACAGACGAATGGGGCGGCGGCGGTCAGCCTAAGTGCCGCGCTGAAGATCCCATGGAATGGGGAGCGAACGCTATTTTCTCAATCAATGACGATAACGAAATGGTGTTTGAAAGCTATTACAAAATGCCGGCTCCACAAACAGAACAGGAAAACTGTGTAGCTCATAATGGCTCAATGATCCCAATACCGGGAAGAGATATCATGGTGCAATCATGGTACCAGGGTGGGATTTCAGTATTTGATTTCACTGATCCCGAAAAACCGATCGAAATTGCCTTTCATGATCGCGGACCTGTAAGTGCTGATGAAATGGCGAGTGGCGGCAGCTGGTCAATTTATTGGTACAATGGCGTTTTGGTAAACTCAGAAATATCCAGGGGCATCGATATTTTCCAGCTTACACCCAGCCAATACCTTACAGAGAATGAAATTGCCGCTTCACGGACAGTTTCACTAAATCAGTTTAACCCTCAGGGACAAGTTCAGTTTAAATGGCCATCGAGTTATGCTCTGGCACATGCCTATCTTGATCAAATATCAAGAAACAGGGAGTTGAGCGTTGATGAGATATCAGCTGCACGTCAAAGCTTAAAAGAAGCTGAAAGCCGATCAGGAAGGCGTCAAACAAGAATGCTGAGTGATCTGGCTGAGCGAATTGAATCGCAAACAGAAAGCAGTTCTGATAAAGTCGCTAAGTTTACGGAGGCTGTTAGAAACCTGGCGTCGATGTAATTCTCAAATGACTAAAATCTTTTCCAAGCCGAACTGTGAAAGCAGTTCGGCTTTTTTATGTTTAGTGATGATCTAATCTCGATATATCATTTTTTGTTGTGACAATTCAGAGAGAAATACACGCCGGACGGCAATGAAAACAAAAATAAAGGATGAGAATCCGATAAAGAATGGAATAATAAGATCAATCAACCCGAATGCCAGGAAAACAGCGATGATTAACAGCTGAAATCCGAGTCCGTATATGCTTAGCAGAGACATAAACCATTTGGGAAACAATCCGCCTTTTGGTGCGCCTCTGTCTAGAGAATAAATGATTTTATCAAAAGTTGAATAGAAAATTCTATATAGTTTAAACAGCACATTTACAGTCCCCTGTTTTTCTTGCGGGTATGCTTTTGGAACATCCGTTTCGAATATATTCGACGTTTTGTCTCCACCCATTGATTTATGACGCAGAATGACGTAATAGTAGTTATAAAGTGTTCCCTGGAGCTGCAAACAGAAAAATGCGAGAAAAGCAGCCCAAAGAGGGCTTCTGCTCACTGACCAAATCACCATTATGACTATAAAATTCAGGATAAAATCGAAAATAGAATCCAGGTAACGGCCGGAATAGGACGGGCTTTTTTTAAAGCGTGCAAGTTCACCATCCATCGCGTCTATAATGGATTTCATGATGAGAAATATACCTGCGGCTATATAGTAACCTGAAAGAATAAAATACGCTGCAATCAGTCCTGTAATACCAAAAGCCAGTGTTACCTGAACTGGTGTGGCTGACGTATTTTTTAATCTTGATGCTGCAGCTACTGCAATTGGACGGCCATAATCTGACAGGTCGATAAAAGTATCGCTTTTAGATAATTTTGACATTTAATGATTCTTATTAAAATATACTGATCTATTAAATATAGAACTTAATCCAGGCTCAAGCTAAAGAGTCTCAGGGTCCTACTTTATATTTTGTCGCTGACTGGTGTCAAAGAAAGATTCTATCTGTTCGAGCAGGTACGAATGTATACTCGGATTACCAGCCAAAAGCCGTTCTCCAAATAGCCAGTCCTTGCCGCCTTCCCAATTTGTTACCTTCCCCCCTGCTTCCTGAATAATTAGTGCAGCAGCGGCTACATCCCAGGCGTGAAGTGAATATTCGTAGAACCCATCAAAACGTCCGCATGCAACGCAGCATAAATCGTATGATGCAGCACCCGGGCGGCGTATCCCCTGCAATTGATGCATTAAATGTCTGAAAAGTTTTAAATACGAATCCACAAGGGTAAGATCATTATACGGGAATCCGGTAGCTATAAACGCATGCTTATGGTTATCTTTTTTTGAAACGGATATCTTTTCGCCATTTAACCAGGCTCCCTCTCCCTTTACGGCTGTAAATTCTTCATTACGGTTTATTTCAATTACGACAGCTGCTTTAGGCTCACGGTTTTCCCATAAAGCAACTGATACACAATAGATTGGAAACCCATGTGCAAAATTGGTGGTGCCATCTATCGGATCTACAATCCAGGTTCGCTCGTCATTGAGTGAATCATTATCCGCAGTTTCCTCGGCAAGGACTGCATCTGCCGGAAAGTTATCAAGAATAATGCCCAGTATCGTCTTCTCAGCAGCTAAATCCGCATCTGTCACTAAATCATGAAACCCTTTTTGTTTAATATTCAGAGCTTTATTCCGAAAATCTTTTACTGTTTCGACGCCTGCACGGGCCGCTTTTAAAGCTACTTCCAAGTCATTATTCATGAATAAATATTGATCTTACCTTTCATTAAAATTTCATTCTTTACCAACCACATTCAAC
>Ga0209964_1000032_pt1 | contig 26794 bp, 21 predicted proteins | sample SalPonR2_B_D1_MG_FD_185705 | JGI IMG/M metagenome (GOLD analysis project Ga0209964, IMG submission 185705) | Salt pond soil microbial communities from South San Francisco under conditions of wetland restoration - Salt Pond MetaG R2_B_D1_MG... ... | reverse complement strand
ACAGAGCCTGCAGGTTCTCGACCGGATCAAGCCTCTCGCCAGAGGCGACAGGCTGGAGGTCTGGGGACCACTGCCGGCAATGATCGCCCGCCGCGCTGACCGCCACCGCGCGCAACTGGTGATTCTGTGTGACCACCGCAAACACCTGAATGCCATACTCACCAGGATCTGCCAGACCCTTGATGAGACAAAACGGGCGGGCGGCCTGAAATGGATAATTGATGTTGACCCACAGGAAACCGGCTAGACCAGAGTTGGCAGGGCCACAGGATTTTGCTTGCCAGCCCGGTTTCCGCGATAATGCACCGCCTTGTTCGTGGGTAGCGACAGCCGCTGCCACCGATTCATTTTCCTGCGAACCGAGTCACCCAGAAGCATGAAAGAGACCGTATCCGACCTGCTCCAGTCCGCACTGGCCGCCCTCCAGTCCGAAGGCATCCTGCCCGCCGACCAGCCCTTCACGCCGCAGGTTGGCAACACCAGGGACAAGGCCCACGGCGACTATGCCTGCAACATTGCGCTGGTAGCCTCCAAAGCTGCGGGCTGTGCCCCCCGTGAGCTGGCCGAGGCCCTGGTGGCCCGGCTGCCGCAAAACACAGCCATTGGCAAAGTGGAAATCGCCGGGCCCGGTTTTATCAACTTCTTCATGAATACCGCCAGCGCCTTTGCAGTGGTTGATGCGATTCTTGAACAGGCGGACCAGTTCGGTCGTAATCACAACGGCCGGGGTGAAAAGGTCCAGGTCGAGTTCGTTTCAGCCAACCCGACCGGTCCACTGCACGTGGGCCATGGCCGGGGTGCGGCGATTGGTGACTGTCTCAGCCGCCTGCTGGAAGCCAATGGCTATCAGGTAACACGCGAATTCTATTACAACGACGCCGGTGCGCAGATCAACAATCTGGCGCTGTCGGTGCAGGCCCGGGTAAAAGGCCTGACGCCGGATGATGAAAGCTGGCCTGCAGATGGCTACCGCGGGGCTTATATCGAAGACCTTGCCAAAGCCTATCTGGCGGGTGAAACCGTGAAAGCCGACGACCGCGAGGTCACGGCTAAAGCGGACCCGGAGGATCAGGCGGCCATGCGGGAATTTGCAGTGGCCTACCTGCGCCGCGAGCAGGACCTGGACCTGAAAGCCTTCGGCGTGCAGTTCGATGTCTATTTCCTGGAGTCCTCTCTTTACCGGGACGGTGAGGTCGACAACACAGTCCACCGGCTCAGAGAGAACGGCTATACCTACGAACAGGACGGCGCCCTGTGGCTCAAGACCACTGAATTCGGTGATGACAAGGACCGGGTCATGCGCAAACAGGATGGCGGCTATACCTATTTCCTGCCCGACGTCGCCTACCATCTGGACAAGTGGCAGCGCGGTTTCACCACCGTGATTAACGAACAGGGTGCGGATCACCATTCAACCGTGACCCGGGTCCGCGCCGGTCTTCAGGCTCTGAAAGCCGGGATTCCGGAGGGATGGCCTGATTATGTGCTGCACCAGATGGTGATGGTGACGCGCTCGGGACAGGAGGTAAAAATCTCCAAACGTGCGGGCAGCTACGTTACCGTGCGTGACCTGATTGATGAAGTGGGCCGGGATGCGACCCGATTTTTCCTGGCTGCTCGCAGAGTGGACTCCCAGCTCACCTTCGATATCGACCTGGCCCGCTCCCAGACCAACGAGAACCCGGTCTACTACATCCAGTATGCTCATGCCCGAATCTGCAGTGTGCTGCGCAGACTGGAACAGGAAGGGGTCAGCCGGGGCTTCCACGAGAATCTGGGCGACCTGTCATTACTGACGCTGGACCAGGAAAAAGATCTGGCCAACCAGCTGGCCCAGTACCCGGAACTGGTTGAGGTTTCGGCCAGGCTGCGCGAGCCACATCATATAAGCAACTACCTGCGGGAACTGGCCGGTCAGTTCCATACCTATTACAACGCCCACAAGGTGTTGATTGAGGACACCGCCATCCGGGATGCCCGGCTGTCACTTTACCTGGCAGTGAGACAGGTCATTGCCAACGGTCTTGATCTGTTGGGCGTAAGCGCGCCGGAAGAGATGTAATCATGGCCCAGGACTATGCCCGTAAAAGCGCCCGCAAACCGAACAGAAACCGCGCCGCAGCTACGCCAAAGAAAAAGCCAAAGGCCGGGCACAAGTCTGATTCCCGGCAGCCTGTCAGCAGATCGGTGGCGAAGGTCCAGCATGGCGGACTGTCCCTGAAATGGATACTGTCACTGGCAGCTATTGGCGGTTTTGTCGGGTTTATTGGCTATCTCAATTCCCTGCCCGCGCCCGAGCAGACTGATGTCCCGGCTTCCGCGCCAGAACAGACCGACAAGGACAATGAATCAGCCGTGACCGGCCGCGATGAAAACAGACCGGGGTTCAGGTTCTACGACATGTTACCGGATTCCGAGGTGGTGCCACCCCAGGTTGACGAATACACCCCCGGCCCGGGCCAGGCCACTTCGGATTACCTGGTCCAGACAGGTTCTTTCAGAACCCGGGCTGATGCCGAGCGACAGCGCGCCCAGATTGCGTTCCAGGGACTTCGTGCCTATGTCAGCCGAATTGATATGGAAGGCGGCGGCACCTGGTTTCGGGTCAATGTCGGACCCTTCAACTCCCGCAGCCAGATGAATTCGGCGGTGGATAAACTGGTCTCCATCAACATCCAGCCGCTGGTTCGCAGGATTCCCCGGGAAAGCCCCGGGGAAGGCTGAACTGTCGGGCCTTGAAGCGACCGCTTCTCGGCCACTCACCAGCCCTTGAAAACCCCGGGCGCGCCTCCATTACCCTGGGATACGGTTCAAATCAGGCAAGCGGAGCCCGAATGACTACCATACTTTCTGTCCGACGTGATGATGAAGTTGCCATGGGAGGCGACGGCCAGGTATCCCTTGGCAACACGGTTATGAAAGGCAACGCCCGCAAGGTCCGGCGCCTTTACAACGGTCAGGTGCTCGCCGGATTCGCAGGCGGAACCGCCGACGCATTTACCCTGTTTGAGCGCTTCGAAGCCCAGCTTGAAAAGCACCAGGGCAATCTGACCCGCGCAGCCGTGGAACTGGCAAAAGACTGGCGAACGGATCGTGCCCTGCGCAGACTGGAGGCCCTGCTGGCGGTCGCCGACAGAACCGCTTCACTGATTATTACCGGCAATGGCGACGTCATTGAACCGGAACAGGGGCTGATTGCCATCGGCTCGGGCGGACCCTTTGCCCAGGCCTCTGCCAGGGCGCTGCTGGAAAACACCGGGCTGGGCGCCACTGACATTGTGGAGAAAGGTCTCGATATCGCGGCTGATATCTGTATCTACACCAATCACAACCGCACCCTTGAAACGCTCTCTGCCAAAGACTGATCTGGAGCCCCCATGTCTGCAATGACCCCCCGTGAAATTGTTCACGAGCTCAACAAACACATTGTCGGCCAGGACGAAGCCAAACGCTCCGTGGCTATTGCGCTCCGTAACCGCTGGCGCAGGATGCAGCTTGAAACCGACCTCCGGGATGAAATCACCCCCAAGAACATCCTGATGATTGGCCCGACCGGTGTCGGCAAAACCGAGATTGCCCGGCGTCTGGCCCGGCTTGCCGACGCCCCGTTTCTGAAAGTCGAAGCCACCAAGTTCACCGAGGTTGGTTATGTTGGCCGCGACGTTGAGTCCATTATTCGCGATCTCGCCGACATGGCGATCAAGATGCTGCGGGAAAAGGAAATGAAGCGTCACCAACACCGGGCCATGGATGCCGCGGAAGAGCGTATTCTTGATGCACTCCTGCCGCCTGCCCGGGATCTGAAGGAAGACAGCCAGCGCCCCGAGAGCTCTTCCACCCGCCAGCTTTTTCGCAAGAAACTGCGCGAAGGCGAACTGGACGACAAGGAAATTGAAATCGATCTGCGCAATCCCGGTGCAGGCATGGAGATCATGGCACCTCCCGGCATGGAGGAAATGACCAGCCAGTTGCAGAACATGTTCTCCAGCATGTCTTCCGACCGGCGCAAAACCCGCAAGATGAAAGTGGTGGATGCGTTCAGACATGTCCGGGATGAAGAGGCAGCGAAACTGGTTAACGAAGAGGAAATCAAGCAGCAAGCCATTACCAGCGTCGAGCAGAATGGCATCATCTTTCTTGATGAAATCGACAAGGTTGCCAAGCGTTCGGAAAACACCTCCTCCGATGTTTCACGCGAGGGCGTTCAGAGAGACCTGCTGCCGCTGATTGAGGGCAGCACCGTGAGCACCAAATATGGTTCAGTGCGCACGGACCACATCCTGTTTATTGCCTCCGGTGCCTTTCACCTGTCCAAGCCCTCAGACCTGATTCCAGAGCTGCAGGGCCGGTTGCCGATCCGCGTTGAACTGCATGCGCTGACACCGGAGGATTTCAAACGGATCCTGACCGAGCCGGACGCCTCACTGGTCCAGCAGTACGAGGCCCTGATGGGCACCGAAGGTGTGAAGCTGAACTTTACCGAGGACGCGATTACCAGAATCGCCGAGATCGCCTGCAAGGTTAACGAAACCACCGAGAATATTGGCGCACGACGGCTGCACACGGTGCTGGAGCGTCTGCTTGAAAGCCTGTCCTATGAAGCCGGGGACCAGGTTACCGAGGCATTTGAAGTGACGGCAGCGTTCGTAGACGAAAAACTCGGGGAACTTGCCGAAGACGAGGACCTGAGCAGGTATATTCTCTGACCCCGTGGCTGCGGGCGACCCGGGTCAACACGGCCCGGGGCTTGTGAATCAGGATGCTCATCAAAGGGCTTTGCTGAACAGCTCGGTGACATTCCCCAACCCCTTGGCGATCCTGCCACGCTGCCCCTGCTTTTTGCGGCCTTTAGCCACATAAAGCGGGAGCATCTCACCGTAAAGGCTGGTACTGATCGTGCGCTGCTCGTCTTCAAGGCGATCCCGGCGCAGCCGAATACCGTATTTCGCCAGTTTTGGCTCCAGCTGGTCAGCACGGTTCAGAAGATCCCGCCGGGTCATCTGGTAGGCATGTTCACACACCATACGACGTGACTGGAAGCTGAACACGTTCGAGAAAAACAGTTCGGCGTCATCGCGGGTTGGTTCAAACAGCAGAATATCCTTGTCAGGATAATCCCGCGCATACTGGGCAATACCGGACTGCATACGCGAATACACCATGGTGCGGAACATCTGCGACAGCAGGTTAGGCATGCCGGAGCGCGTGAGAGCACCCGGCGCCATGGTACCGGCACGCACGGCCGCACTGGCATCGATGGGAACCTGCGGATTCACTGCAAACACCAGATCAGCACCATCCTCAAACGCAACGGAGGCATGAAGCCCCTTTCGCAGCGTACCGTCCACATAGTAGCGGCCGTCAATGGTAACCGGAACGTAAAGCCCCGGCGACGCAGTGCTGGCCTGTATGGCCTTGGAAATCGGCACATGGTCAAACCCGGGCGCGCCAAAGCAGACAGCTTCCGTACTTTCCACATCGGCGGCGACAATATAAAGGCTGCGGCGCAACTTACGGAAATCGTTGGTACGGCCGAGCATGCTGAAGGCACGCTGCAGATAGTCGTGCAGTCCCTCATTATCAAAGAAACCAGCCGGCGCAGCCTGGGCCAGAATGGTCATGGCCTCAAGGAGGCTTTGATCATAAGGATTGCTGATAAAGCGGCCAAACGCCGTAGAAACAAGCCCCGGAATCGCCAGCATCCGCCCGGCAAGCTCAGCGAACGCCGGACGATAGAACACTTCCGGATGAAAAGGGTGAACCTCGGCTTCGTTGCGCACGAAAATCCGGCACAACTGGGCCGTTGTCATCTGGTTGGCAAGGTTGGCGGCGACGAAGGAACCGCCATTAACGCCGACGTAGACATCAATGTTATTGAAATCCAGTCCGTCCAGAGCCTCATCCAGCGCCCGCAAAGCTCCGATCTCGTAGATGCCACCGAGGGGGCCACCACCGCCGAGAGCAAGGCCGATTCGGGGGGCGGGCTTGATTGCCGTGGTCGTTGCCGTCATTCGCTACCGCCTTACAGGTATGGTTGCATTGTATCTACACACTAGCAGCCGGAGCTGGAATTCAAACCCTGCCATCCAGAGTAAATCAAAGCGTTCCGGCAGAGTAGTCCGCATAGTCAGACAACGGTATTGTTCGCTGCCGCCTCACCGCGCCTCACACTGGCAGATTTCGCTGGCCGGAGATAGCGACCGAATCCGCCATTACGCAGCGCCAGGTCAACACAACTCTTGATGACGTGAGGAGAATCCAGCAGCAGCACGTCTTCCAGCAGCTGCATCGACCATTCCCGACTGACGCTGCGGATAACCGACTTCACTTTTGGCAGACTGGCGGCGTTCATGGACAGGGAATCATAGCCCATGGCCATCAGCAGCAGCGCACCGCCGGGGTCGCCCGCCAGCTCGCCACAGATGCCAACCGGTTTGCCAACCGAATGGGCATCCTGTGCCACCCGCACCAGCGCCTGCAGAACGGCCGGATGGTAGGAATGATAAAGCTGCGCCACGCGGGGATTGTTGCGGTCAACGGCCAGCAGGTACTGAGTCAGGTCGTTGGAACCGACGGACAGAAAATCCACCCGGTCCGCCAGCTCGCGGATCTGGTAAACCGCAGCGGGAACCTCGACCATCACGCCCACCTTGGGCATGTGGATATCGAAACCTTCCTCACGCACCTCGTGATAAACCCGGTATACCAGGTGCAATGATTCCTCAACCTCGGAAACGTTGCTGATCATTGGCAGCATGATCTGCAGGTTGTTGAGACCCTCACTGGCCTTGAGCATCGCCCTGACCTGAACCAGAAAGATCTCCGGGTGGTCCAGAGTTACCCGGATACCACGCCAGCCCAGAAACGGGTTTTCCTCTTCAATAGGGAAATAGGTCAGTGCCTTGTCGCCGCCGATATCCAGCGTCCGCATGGTGACCGGGCTGGGGGCAAAAGCTTCAAGCTGTTCGCGGTAATACTCCCGCTGTTCCTGCTCTGAGGGAAACCGGTCCTTGATCATGAACGGCACTTCGGTGCGATACAGACCGATACCTTCAGCACCATTGCTGAGCGAGCGGACCACATCGGTCATCAGGCCGGTATTCACCAGCAGCGACACCCGATGATGGTCGGTGGTTTCGCACGGCAGATCCCTGAGCACATCCAGGCCCCGGATCAGCTCGTTTTCTTCGTCGCAGATTTCCTGATAATACGACAGCAGTTCACCCGATGGGGATGCAAAAATCTGACCCTCGAAACCGTCGACAATCAGGTCACGGCCATCCAGCTGGTTTACCGGAATATCCACCATTCCCATTACCGTCGGAACGCCCATCGCCCGGGCGAGAATCGCGACGTGGGAATTGCTTGAACCTTTAACCGAGACCATTCCCACCAACTGCCCTTTGGGAACTTCACCCAGCATGGCCGGCGTCAGTTCTTCACTGACCAGGACGGTGCGCTCCGGGTAAACCAGATCTTTCTGTTCGCCCTCCTGAAGATGCGATAGTAGTCGCCGGCCCAGATCCCGGATATCCACCGCCCGCTCCTGCAGGTAGTGGTCATCCATCATCTCGAAGTGGCGGATATACTGTTGCACCACCTGTTTGAGCGCACCCTGGGCCCAGAAGCCCTCACGGATACGGTTGGCCACTTCGCCCGGCATGGCGTCATCACCCAGCATTCGCAGGTAAACATCGAACAGGGCCTGTTCTTCCGGTCGAAGCTGCGAAGCAAGTCGCTCTGCCACGCGCTCGATGTCCTCGCGCACGGCGGTTACAGCACCGCTGAACAATTCCAGTTCGCCATCAATGTTGTCTGTCGGCTTTTCGGGAACGACATCCAGGTCGGCGGCGGGGTAAACCACCACGCCCTGACCAATCGCGACCCCGGGAGAACCGGGAATGCCGCTGAAGCTTACGTCCTTGGCCTCCTCTCCGGTCAGCGAAATGCCACTGATAGCCCCGGTTGCCTCGCTGTGGGAGATAACACCGGCAAGCTGGGCTGACACAGTGACCAGAAACGCTTCTTCGCCTTCATCAAAACAGCGGGAACTCTCGCGCTGCTGAACGACCAGCACACCAAGTACCCGGCGATGGTGAATAATGGGCACACCCAGGAATGAACGGAAACGCTCCTCGCCGGTTTCGGGGAAGTAACGATAGCGGGGGTGCGAGGGTGCGTCTTCCAGATTGATCGGCTCCTCACGGGAACCAACCAGGCCAATCAGGCCTTCGGAATAACCCAGACTTACCTGCCCGACGGCTTCCTGGTAGAGGCCTTCGGTCGCCATCAGGATGTACCGGTTGGTCGCCGGATCCAGCAGATAAACCGAGCATACTTCCGTTGACATCGCTTTTTGAACACGCGAGACAATGACATCGAGCGCCTCCCGCAGATCGCGCGCGCTGTTCACTTCCTGTACGATGTTGCGAAGAATGCTCAGCATGGTGGCTTCAATCCGTCACCTCTTATGGTCGCTTACAGGCTCTGACTTTTCACCCCGTCGCGATTGCTCCATGTTATGAAACAGCCGCGGCGCAAGCTCCCTCAGCGCTCGCCGATAGACTTCCCGCTTGAACGACACCACCTGACCCAACGGATACCAGTAGCTGACCCACTGCCAGCCGTCGAATTCGGGCGAGTCTGTACCGTCCACGCGAACCTGCGCATCCGGCGATAACATCCTCAGAAGGAACCATTTCTGTTTTTGTCCAACACAGACGGGGTGCGAATTATGCCGCACCATCCTGCGCGGGAGGCGATAACGTAACCAGCCACGGGTACAGCTGACGATTTCCACGTCACTGGCCACGAGACCGATCTCCTCTCCAAGCTCCCGGTAAAGTGCCTCTTCAGGTGATTCATTCTGTTTGATTCCACCTTGAGGAAACTGCCAGGAGTCCTGTCCTATTCGCCTTGCCCAGAGGACTTCCCCCCTGTAATTGGCCAGAATGATTCCGACGTTGGCTCTGAAACCGTCTGAATCGATCACGGCACAGTCCTTATAAGTCGTTTGGCTGATAGATAATTTATCAGCCGGAATTACCCACGTTGGCTTCATTCTTACAGAAACCCAAGTGTACGGCAATCGCAGCTCATGGCTGCGGGTCGTGCTAGAATCAGGCGTTTTCACAACCGGCCCGGCTGCGGAGGGATAAAATTTGACGCTTGCACTGTTCGATCTTGATAACACCCTGCTGGCTGGAGACAGCGATCACGCCTGGGGTGAGTTTCTGGTGGAGGAAAACCTCGTCGATGCCGAGGAATACCAGCGGGCCAATGACCGTTTCTATCAGGAGTATCTGGATGGCGAGCTGGATATCATGCGCTACCTGAGTTTCGCACTGCAGCCGCTGGCCCGGCATGATATGAATTCACTGCTGCGGTGGCGGGACCGGTTCATGGCAACAAGAATCCGACCGATGCTGCAACGCAGGGCGACCGAGCTGCTGGACTACCATCGCGAGCAGCAGCACACGCTGGTGATTATTACCGCGACCAACAGCTTTGTGACGGAGCCTGTGGCTGAATTACTGGGTGTGGAACATCTGATTGCAACCGAACCCGAACTGGTCAACGGCCGGTTTACCGGGGGTGTTGCCGGGGTTCCCAGCTTTCAGTACGGCAAAGTGGAGCGCCTGAACGACTGGCTGCAAAGTACCGGGGAAACACTGAAAGGCGCCTGGTTTTACAGCGACTCCCATAATGACCTGCCGCTGCTGGAAAAGGTGGACCACCCGGTTGCGGTGGATCCGGATCCGCATCTGGAACGAGTTGCCCGTGAGAATGGCTGGTCTGTCATGAGCCTTAGGGATTAGCTGGCCGGGACGGAGGCAGGAAGGGCTTATCCGGGATACGCTGTGAATACGTCCATGTAAGCTCGACAAAAACCTTTAATGCTTATTGCTCCTGCGTCGCTTTAAAGGTCCAGGGCAGGCCATCCTTGGCCAGCCCGTAAAGCGCTTCGCGCTTCACCCATGTTTTTGACGCTCCCGGATAAGCCCTTCCTGCCTCCGTCCCTACTTTCTTGCCCGCCTTCAAAGAAATCCCGTCAACGACCGCACGAAGCAACTCTTGATGTAATCCGTCTCCGGAATCCCCGGAACAACGGGATGATCCGGCGCCTGATGGCCTTGTTCCAGCAACTGCACAAACCGGTCAATCTTGCGACCGCTGCTGCGGATTATATCGGTCAGTTTGTCCTGGGAAAGGTGCATCGAACAGGACGCCGACACCAGCAGCCCGTCCCGATCCAGCAATCGCAGGCCCAACTGGTTGAGGCGCGCATAGGCTTCTTCCCCGGCTTTCTGATCGCGCCGTCTGGGAATCAGCGCCGGCGGGTCCAGTACCACAATGTCGAATTTTTCCTTTTCCTCGCATAACGCCTTCAGGGCTTCAAAGGCATCGCCCTCGATGGTGTCAATATTATCGAGGCCATTGATCCTTGCATTGTGATGAACCGACTCGATCGCGCCGGCAGAAATGTCCACGCAGGTAACCCGGGTTGCTCCGGCGCAGGCAGCCTGGATACCCCAGCCACCGACGTAGCTGAACACATCCAGCACCCGCCTTGCCGGCGCGTAGGTCTGCAGGCGCTGGCGGTTCATGCGGTGGTCATAGAACCAGCCGGTTTTCTGACCGCCGTCCATTGGCACCTCGAAGCGCACCCCGTTTTCTTCAACGGTCAGCCGGTCTATTTCCGGGCCATGGACTTGCTGAACGTAGGTATCCAGCCCCTCGACCTTACGCATCTTGCCATCGTTCCTGAGAATGATCGCCCGGGGATGGCAGAGTCGCTGAACGGCCCGGATAACCGGGTCTTTCATCTGCTCCATGCCGGCCGTGGAAATCTGCACCACTACCACATCATCAAAGCGGTCGATCACCAGCCCGGACAGGCCGTCACTGTCACCAAACACCCAGCGATAGAATGGTTTATCAAACAGCCGCTCCCGCAACGCCAGTGCCGTTTCCACACGCTCGGTCAGGCGTTGCGGGGTCATGCCGTGGGCTGCGTTCCGGCTGATCAGACGGCCGCATATCAGGGCATGGGGATTCACAAAGACGGTCCCCATGGCCTTGTCATTGAACGCACGCAGTTCCGCCTGGGCACCGGCTTCAAAATCGGTGAGTGGCGAACGGCGGGTATCTACTTCGTTACTGTATACCCAAAGATGACCAGCCCTGAGCCTGCGCTCGGCGCCTTTGCGGAGGTATAAAACCGGAAAATTCATAAAGTAACCGCCTGGATAAACGGTGAATCTTAATCTCTTCCGCCAGGGCCGGGCAACGACTGCAGCGCATTACATGGGTTTCAGATAACCGTTTTCTTCCAGTTCCAGCAAGAGCAGATGCTGCAGGACCCTGTCGCGGGTGGTTTCAGGATGCGTCAGGCTCAGACGCTCCAGCAGGGACTGGGCTTCGTGGGCATCGACCTTGTGGATAAAAGACCTTATCACCGCTCGAATCATTTCCTTGGGCCGGTCCATCCGCGCCTTGATTTCCTTCAGGCTTTTACCCAGCGCAATTTCATCGTCGGTGAAGTCGGAACCGAGCGGGAACGGCGGAAAGAAACCTTGCGCACGCAGGGCCTTGATACGCCCGGCGAGTTTTTCCGGAAAATTTTCCCGATATACCTGAGGTATCTGATAGTCCTCACTCACCTTGCCAGCCTTTTTGACCGCCACCAGCAGTTCTTCCTGGAATCGTGAATCCGTGATCTTCAGCAATTCGATGGCGATCTGTTCGTCGGTTTTACCGCGAAGGTCGGCAATACCGTACTCGGTCACGATAATATCCCGCAGATGACGCGGAATGGTGATGTGCCCGTAATGCAAAACGATATTGGACCTGAGGCGCTTGCCACTGCCACGGGTGCTGCGTACACACAGGATGGAACGGGCGTCAGGCAGGGCATGCGCCATGGCCACAAAATTGTATTGGCCTCCCACACCGCTGATTACCGTGCCATCCTCCAGCCCGTCGGACACCACGGCGCCGCTGATCGTCACCATCATGCCGGTGTTGATAAAGCGTGCATCACGGCGCTGGGCGCTCAGCAGTTCACGATTGTAATCCAGCTGGTTGATATGGCCGACGCTGGACATGCAGATTTTCTCGTTTTCCGCCCGCGGCATATCCCGCAGGGCCTGATAGAAATCTTTCGGACCGAGGAAGAACCCACCGTGCATGTGGATACCACCTTTCAACTCATCACCCAGGCATTTGTCGGCCACCCGGTCCAGGTTGTCAGGGTCGCCCAGATCAACACCGAGAAGCTCTCCGTTCACCTGGAGCCCGTCATCGGTCCAGCTGACTGATTCGTTGAAAATCCCCCAGCGCTGAAGATAGCTGAAATCGGAATGGCTCAGACGGGGCTGAATCACTGCCTCTTGCAACAGGCATTCCAGGGTTGCCGGCGAAATCGCTTCCTGGATCCGGCCGCTGTTGAGCAAACGCTGCAGATCCGGATCGTCATAGACCCGGCGCTTGACGATACCGCTTTTGATCAGGTGCATGAAGCCATTCACGAACATCTCGCTGGAACCATAGAGGCCCTCGGTGAAGATTTCCGTGCCGCCGTATTCCCGAACCAGGCCTTGGTCTACCTTCATCTCGTCGACAAGGCGTTTATACAGTTCGTTGTGCTGGTGCCTTAACTGACAGGCGTATACGATGGCGTCGCCCAGGGAGCCAATGCCGATCTGCAGGGTACCGCCATCCCGGATCAGCGTACTGGCAAAAAAGCCCGCCATGTAATCCGCATTGGGAACTGACATGTTGGGCGGTGCAAACAGGGTAGTGGAGTAGGCATCATTGCTGACCAAAAGGTCGAAATAATCAGGCGGGACCATCGCCCGGTTATACATGAACGGCAGATCCTTATGAACCTGAGCCACCGTCACGATCGTGCGCCCTTTCCTGCGTTCCTGTTCTATGATCGGCATCACATCCAGAGTGACATCCGTATTGGAGCTGAGACTCAGCTTGCGCTCGCCATCCACTTCTTTCTCGCTGACAAGCTGCGCCAGAACGTTGACACCATTGAGCATCAGGTCTCTGGCAACAAAAGTGTAGTTACTTGAAATGTAGTTGCGCTGGGCACTACCCACCTTTTTCATCGCACCGGCCTTGAAATAGAATTCCGAGACCGTGATATTTTCCGGCAGGGTATTGTTGCGGACAGCCGCGGCATAGCCCAGATCTTCATAGCCGCCGAACAGGCGTTGCACGAATGGCTCGAGGAACCGGGCCTCCAGCTCGTTTTTTGGTGTGGGTTTTTCCAGGGAAAGTGCGGTAATGATGCGCAATGAAATACCGGGGTCTGCAACCGCCCGGTCAAAAAAAGCGTTGACCAGCTGGTTGGGTTTACCGAGACCCAGCGGCAGGCCCAGGACGATATTCTTGCCTACAGTATCGATCACACGATCGACACACCTTTCCACCTCGTTGAATTGTTCCATGTCCCTTCCCGCGCCTGCCATTCATTGCGATCATTCAGCTGATCATCGGCCACATTAACAGCTGTTTGAGCGAATCCTGATGACCCAGATCAATCTTCCTGACAATCCCTGACTTTTCCGCAGCCTGATCTTACCAGCCGAGTGGGTCGAAAGTGCGCGCGATTAGGCTTGCCGGAGCAGATAAGACCCTCTACGATACCTGTGAACTGATCCTTAAACTCGCGCCTCGCTACCTGGAACCGATTCATGGGAGAGCCAATTTTTACCAGGGAACAGGGAAGCTACAGTCCCTCCTGCAACCAGTGCAGCCTCAGCAGTGTCTGTCTGCCCGTTGCCGTAAGCCATGGCGATCTTCATCGGCTCGAGTCCTTGGTCAGCCAGGGTAAAATCCTTGATCGCGGTGAGTTGGTATTCCGCCAGTGTGATCCGTTCAAATCCTGTTTTGCCGTTCAGGGCGGGGCCATCAAGACCTATTTTGTCAGTGAGGATGGCGAAAAGCAGGTGACAGGTTTCTATTTGCCGGGGGAAGTCATAGCGCTCGACAGCGTCAGCACAGAAAATTATTCATGCTCCGCCGAAGCCCTCGAGCGCAGCAGTCTTTGCGAAATCCCGCTGAATCATCTTGAGGAACTGGCCGCCCGGATTCCAGGATTCCAGCAGCACTTGCTGCAGCTCATGAGCCGCGAAATCCAGAATAGCCAGCAGATGTCGATACTGCTCAGCCGCAAAACCGCCGAAGAGCGTCTGGCAACGTTTCTGCTGTCCCTGTCCACTCGATTCCGGCGCCGGCGCCTGTCACCAACGCACTTCCGCCTCCCCATGGCCCGACACGATATCGCCAACTTTCTCGGCCTCGCGGTTGAAACCGTCAGCCGGGTATTCTCGCGCTTTCAGAAGCAGGAACTTGTACGTTTTTACGGACGCAACTGCACTCTGGTAGACATCAACGGTCTGGCGGATATTGCCCACAAACACACTCCAATGTGTGAGTGACACCGACAGGCCCTGGCTCTACGCCGGCGAGCCCGTCAGTTGTTCCTGGTCCTGTTGTTCCTGATCCTCTTCGCCGGCCGCCAGGGTTCGTACCCGTTCAAAATCTTTTTCTGAGAATGTCCCGTTAACGCCTGAGATGGCAGCCAGCCTCATACCGTGCTTCAGGCCGAGCTTATAGATCTCCCGCACCTTTTCCCACTCGATATTCCGGCCCAGAGTAAAGTTTTCGAACCTTGCTTCCAGAGTGAGCACAATGGTTTCGGCCAGACACGCGTAGGCGATGCCCTTGGGCAGGCCGATATCCTTCATCTGCACATCTCCCGGCAACTGGATTTCACCGGATTCGATGACCAGTACATCGGGCCTTCTGGCCGCATCCTCGGCCGAAATATCCAGAGGACGGGCAACGTCCGTGATCACGCAGCCGGGCTTCACTTTCATGATATCGAGAATGCGCTTGCCGGCACCGGAAGTGGCGGTAACGATCATGTCCATGTCGGCCAGATCCCGGTCCGCGGCGCCGGCCACATGAATAATGGCCCCCGGGGTTTCATGCTCGATACTCTCCTTCAGCGCCAGCAGTTTCGCCGGCTCCGGCGCTGCCAGAAATACTTCATCCACCGCTTTTGCCAGCAGTCGCGCGCAGACCGATCCTATTGCCCCGGTGGCGCCCACCACCATGGCCTTGCCTGCGGCCTTGCCGCTGGGACCTATACCGACCCGCCCTATCCGCTTCATGGCATCATGGGCCGCCCAAAGGGCGCCAGACGCACTGTAGCTGTTGCCAGTGGTAATCGGCAGCGGTGCACGCTTGGCCACGGTAATGCCGGCATCACCCACGACCTTGGTAAACGCCCCCAGGCCCATGACCTGGGCACCCAGTTTTTTTGCGAGTTCCGCCGCCTTAAGCAATCTCGCATAGGTAAACTCAGGATCGTGCGCCATGATTTCCTTGGGAGTGCCCCCGACTGTAATCAGCCAGCCTTCAACTTCGTCACCGGTGGGCGATTTGATCCCTGACACTTTCGAGTAAATAAACGGCGGCGTATAGGCCACAGCTTTCTCCACAAGGTTCATCACCACCGGCGGCGACAAATTGGCAATTACGTCCAGGGGCGAGGTTTTCGTGAGGTATTGCTGTGACAGTGGGTGAATCACAAAGGCGAAGCGGTTCACCCTCCGGTAGCCATCCGGATACAGAATCCTGGGCTCAATGCCCAGGCGCTGGATCACGTCCAGATAATCATCCGGTCCCAGTTGCTCCGGTGTCCTTGCCAGAGCCGCACTGATCATGGCCTCCATCACATTAACGCCAACCGGACGGCCCTCCAGCCAGGGGCTGTAGTCCACCACCATGGCAACCCGCCGGGCGCGCATCCAGTCCAGTGCAGAATCGGTTACCCGGGAAGTGATCACCGTTTTGCCATCCAGTTCCCTGGCGCTGAACTGCTCCAGGTCGTCAATAGCTGAAACGATCACATGAGCCCGGGCGACAGCCTTGTGCAACGAACCTCTGACCAGTTTCTCACCAAGACGATACAGCGGAGTACGCAAAATGGTTTCAACGGTTTTCAAACCAGCTGGCCGGAACAGCACCGGCGCGGTCAGCGAGGTATAGGTCTCGAGCTGTTTCAGGGAAGTCAGTAGCCGGGGCACACCAAAGTCGTTATAAGGATCTGCAAAGAAGAGGTTTTCAGTATGCTCTGACAATGCCCCGGCAATCCGATAACCGGCCTGACCGTCCATGAACAGCACCCGGGCATTATTGAAGAAGTGCCCCAGTTCGGACTGGGTATGGCGAACCGCCCACTCCTGAAGGATTCCCCGCAGACCTGCGCCGGTGGTAACCGGTTTATCCGGGATACAGGCTTCCAGCCGGGCGGTGTGGGGATGTTCAAGCTGCTCCCGGCCGACCTGGTAGTGATCTGGAAACATGCTCAGGCCGATGGCGTCGGCCTCGGGGTGAACCGATTCAAGCACCGCCTCTGCACGGGACAGGTCGCCATCTGTGCCAATGCGCATAATGCGAAAAGGCTGGCCCAGAAACTCGGTTTCCAGCTCATAGTCGAATTCGCTGGATCCCTGACTGACACTGACGATGGTTTTCATATACGGGCCTTCCTTTTTCTGTTCTGCTGGTGCTGTCCTGTGACGACCGTGCCTGTGATTAATGCTACAGGGTAAGGCCAGATGCCAGCGCTGCCGCTATTTGACCTGGGTCAAGGCCACGACAGAATTCCACCTGTCAACAGCCGTTGCATGACCTGTATCAACTTCTCTGAAGCGCCAGTATCACAGACTGCGCAAACAGGTAACAAACATCACAGGGCCGTCACCGGACCGGAAAATTCTGCCAGCGGTGGCCAGCCAATGCATCCTTGACCAGGAAAACTGCGCCCATGACACAGGCCATGGAACCCATGAGCAGCGTTGATACGGCCTGGCTGCACATGGACCAGGACGAAAACCATATGATGATCACCGGGGTGCTGGTACTGGACCGGCCTCTGGACCCCGGCATGTTCAAGAAGTTGCTGGTGGAACGCCTGCTGCACTTCGACCGCTTCCGGCAAAAAGTGGTTGAGCATAATGGCAAAGCTTACTGGCAAAACGATCCACATTTCCATCTCGACAATCACGTCCACCGCATCGGTCTGCCCGAGCCGGCAGGTCAGGCAGAACTTGAGGAGCTGGTGGCCGACATGGCCTCCGAATCCCTGGACTTTCACCACCCCCTCTGGCAGTTCCACCTCGTCGATCGCTACGAGGACGGCGCCGCCCTGATCTCCCGCATCCATCACTGCATCGCCGATGGCCTGGCGCTGGTCCAGGTATTGATGTCGCTGGCGGATGCAGCCGGGGACCCTCCTGCACCGGAGCTTGATCCGCTCCGGGAAACCTCGCTGCTGGAGCGACTTTCCCGGCCATTGCGGCAGGTTGCGCAGGCAGGAGCCCATCTGGGGCACAACCTGATAAGTGAGGGCATGGACCTGGCCCGCCACCCCGCTAAGGTCCGTCAGTGGGCCGAACAGGCCGAGCATATTGCCAGGGAACTGGTCGGTTTAGGGCTACTGCCACGGGATCCGCAGACTCGTCTCCATGCACCCCTTGGGGGGCGCAAGCGCATTGCCTGGGCGCAGCCGCTTGAGCTGGCGGCCGTCAAGGAAACCGCTCACCAGTTAGGGGGCACCGTCAACGATGTACTGATGAGTTGCGCCGCTGGCGCACTGCGAAATTACCTGACGGAAGCCGACACCATTCCCGGGAGTGAGATCCACGTCGCAGTACCCTTTAACCTGCGTTCGCGGGACCAGACGGTAAGCACCCTGGGCAACCAGTTCGGCCTTGTTATCGTTGCTCTCCCGGTCAACGAGGCTGATGTCCTCAAACGTTATCAACAGGTCCGGGCGGCAATGACAGACCTCAAGAATTCCGTTCAACCACAGGTGACATTCGGCCTGCTTGACCTGCTTGGCAAAGGGCCGGTAAGCCTGGAAAAATCTGCACTGGACATGCTCAGCGACAAGGCATCGCTGGTCATGACCAACGTGCCCGGACCGGCGTCAGTGCTCAGCATCGCGGGAGCCCGGATTCTGCAACCGCTGGTCTGGGTGCCCCAGTCAGGGCACCTGGGAGTCGGTTTCAGTATCCTCAGCTACGCCGGATCCGTCCAGTTTGGCGTCATTGCCGACAGCCAGATGGTCGCTGATCCCGGCAAAGTGACCCGCTACTTCGAGGAAAGTTTCTGCGAGCTTCGGGACCATGCATTCCGTCGCCAATGAGCACTGCCCTGTCGGCCGAGAGGCTTGGCGATATGCTTCGGGTCCTCAACGGCCTGGCGAACCGTTTTTACGCCGGGCTCAGGCAGAACTGTCTCCTTTACTGCTGGCTCCCTTACCACTGGTTTTGGCAGCAGGCTTCGACAGTTGGCTGTTATCCTGGGCATCATTGATACTGGACTTCAACTGGGCACGGGCCTCGAAAAGATAATCCTGCCAGGCCTGCCAGTCGCTGGATACCTGCTCACTGATTTCCCTGAAGGCTTCCGCCTGGCCTTCTGACAGCTTTTTGAGGTCTTCCAGGTTACGCGCTTCTGCCAGTTTACGGGACTGTTCGCTTGCGATCTCCGTGTACCGGCGCATGGCTTCCATCTGGATCTCTGCCGCCTTGGCGAGCTGGTGAAACAGGGTTTCATTGAACTGTGACGCCCGCTCCATAAAATCCTTGGAACGATCGTTGAAATCAGAAAAAAGGTCGTTAGTCATAATCTATCTCCTTTGGATTGCAACGAGCCCCTTTTTGACCATTCAGTTTAAAGAGGCCACCCGGAACATTACCCGATTCCAGTCCCTCCGTATTATTTTTTGTCACCAAAAAACCGAATTTATTGACCTGCGTCATCTGTGCCGGAAGCTACCACTCACTCCGCGTCCGCAATATGCGAGGCATAGGCCGCGGCATCCATCAGTCCCTCGAGCTCGCCCTGATCCCTGGTGCTGACCTTGAACAGCCAGCCATCCCCATAGGGATCTTCATTGACCAGTTCCGGCTCGTCCTCCAGGGCCTCGTTGACCTCGATTACTTCACCAGTGACGGGACTGAAAACGTCAGACGCCGACTTGACGGACTCGGCCACCCCGGCCTCTTCGCCTCCAATGACCGTCGACCCCACCTCAGGAAGCTCCACATAAACCACGTCGCCCAACTGATCCTGCGCGAAGTCTGTAATGCCCACCGTCGCAGTACCATCATCGGCAGCGCGGACCCACTGATGGGTCTCAATATACTTCAGATCTGGGGGTGTTTCGCTCATGCTGGGGCTCCCGGGTAGACAGTTTCGGGCATTTTAACTGAAGAATATCAGGCAGGCTAACGTCCGGAACCGGCAGTATCAGTATCCGGTACTGTTCGTATCCAGCTCGTAGGTGAAATCTTCGGCGCGTCTGACCCCGGTCGTAAAGTCACCATTGGCCATCATTTCAAACCAGCGATATCCGGGGGCTCTCTCTTCAACAGAGAAACGGACCGAGCGCGCTTTGAACTGGATGCAGGTGGACGGCGTTGCCAGCAACCTGACGTTTTTGCGATAGTCATCGTACTCCTGATGAACGTGCCCCCAGAGAACCGTTCTGACCTGGGGAAAAAGGTCCACAATCCGCCAGAATTCATCACGATTCTGCAGCCCGATAGCGGACATCCACTCGCTTTCAATATCCACAGGGTGGTGATGCAGGGCAATCAGCGCCGGCAGCTCCGGGTTGTCCGCCAGGGTCTTTTCAAGAAAAGCCAGTTCCGAGCCCGGAAGATCACCAAAGACTTTTCCCGGCACCGAGCTGTCCAGAAGCACGAACTGCCAGCCTCCCACCACCAGATGGCGGCAACCGGCATTCATTTCCGCGGCGACGCAATTCAATACCTCAGCATCATCATGGTTGCCTGCTATCCAGGCAGAACCACAGTCAAAGGCTTTCAGCCTGTCAGCGAACAGGCGATAGGCCGTTTCTGATCCGTCCTGGGCAATATCTCCGGTAGCCAGAATCAGATCCGGCGCGGCATGATCCCGCCGGGCCTGCGCAATCACTGCGTCAAGGCTGTCCCTGGTTCTTACCCCCAGCAGCGCTCCGGTATCGTCGGCCATGAGGTGTGGATCGGTGATCTGTAACACCCGCAGGGGCGGTTGGCGGTCGATTTCTGTCATAACACCCGTGGTTTCAATGTTGGCGGACATTGACCAGTCTGTAGTGGCCTATCGGCGAGGTTACCGGGACTTGGTCCTGCAGTCCCGAATTTGATCAGATTCTTACCGGACTGATGCATCCGATTTCCTGTTTTGACAACTTCGACACATCCCGACGCCTTCAACCCTGCGTCAGAGGCTTGTTAGTCCACGCCCTCACCTGTCCACACGGAATGTTCCATCGGCAGATGTCCGAATCGCAGACAATAATCAAGCCAGTCGGCGAGGAAACTGTTTATCTGTACCTTTTCATCGGGCTGATGCATGAAGCGGTTCGGGTAATCGTTGACTGGCGCGATCTGGCGGTCACGGTAACAGCTGATGACTTCCGCCATGGCGGCGTCATGATAGATACGAACGGTTAATTGTGGGTTGTTCAGCCAGCGACCGGCGTTATGAACCTGTTCCAGAAGCAGGGTTTCGGTGAACTTTGCGACCTGCAGAACCTTGATGCGCACACGCCCCAGATACTGATCCTGGCTGCGCAGTTCAAATTCACTCACCGGATTACCGCCCGCTTCGAGTTTGCGGAGGCGATGCAAACGCATGTAATTGCCATCGCACAGCGCGCCAAATCTTCTGAGATCCGGCACATAGCGGCGGGGCTTCATCACCCAATCGGTCATTCTAACTCCAGTCTTCCCGCAGGCGCGGGCGGTTCAGTTGCAACCACTGCAACGCGATAATCGCGGCAGCGTTGTTGATACGTCCATCATAAATCATTGCAATGGCTTCGTCGGCACTGAATACGTGAGCGCGGATGTCTTCATGCTCATCTTCCATGCCAAAGAGTCCACCAGCAGACTCGGTGCTGATACGACCGCAATAGAGATGTATCAGTTCCGTGCTGCCACCGGGTGAAACCAGATAATCGCAGATCCTCTCCAGCGGCCTGAATGTCAGCCCCGCTTCTTCCTGACCTTCACGCTGTGCCACCTCCTCCGGGGATTCGCCATCTTCATTGATGCCGGCGACAAGTTCCAGCAACCACGGCGACTGATCGCGGTCCAGGGCACCGAGACGGAACTGCTCAAGCAGAACGACTTCATCACGCTCCGGATCGTAAGGCAGCACACTGGTGGCGTCGCCACGAATGAAGAGCTCGCGGGTAAAGGTGGGCATTTCCGTGCCATCAAAACGCGGGTGGGTCAGCCAGAGCTTATCCATGCGGAAGAAGCCCTGGAACACGGTTTCGCGCTTTTCGATGGTTACGTCATCGCGGTTGAACTGGAACGGTCTGGTCATAATGCATCCGGCTGATTCTCGATTTTGAACGATAGCCGGTAGTTTGGTGGTGGTGCAAGCTTCTGCCCCAGCCTTTATTTTTGAGTGCCTGGTCGCGGTGGAGATGGCTTCCCAAAACACGCTCCTTGCGGCCCATCCATGGGGCGCTTGGGCTCCGCCATCCCTGGCTCCGCACAGTTTTGGGAAGCCATCTCCACCGCGACCCCGAACCTTTGCAGTTATACCGACAACCCAGGCCAGCATTTATTATGTGCAACCGTTGACAGGTCATTTCACCAGCGATAACTGCCAAAGTCCGACCGAGTCGGGATGGTAGCACCGTTCAGAAACGTGCGGAGCCAGGGATGGCGGAGCCCGAGACGCACAGGGACGTCTCGAGTCGTTTTCTGAACGGTGCTGCCATCCCGGCTCAGGCTGGTCACACGCAGTCTTGATAGACCACGGCACCAGCCTCAGACCTTGTCATAAAGCTTTGACCCGGCCTCCACAAACTCCCGGGATTTCTCCTTCATGCCGACATCCACCGCCGACACCTCATCAATCCCGTGCTCCTTGGCGTACTCCCGTACTTCCTGGGAAATCTGCATGGAACAGAACTTCGGGCCGCACATGGAGCAGAAGTGCGCCACCTTGGCCGAATCTTTCGGCAGGGTTTCGTCGTGGTAGGCGCGGGCCGTATCCGGGTCCAGGCCGAGGTTGAACTGGTCTTCCCAGCGGAACTCGAAACGGGCTTTGGAAAGCGCATTGTCGCGAATCTGGGCGCCGGGATGACCCTTTGCCAGGTCAGCGGCGTGGGCGGCAATCTTGTAGGTGATAATGCCGGTTTTGACATCATCCTTGTTGGGCAGGCCAAGGTGCTCTTTCGGGGTGACATAGCAGAGCATGGCGCAACCAAACCAGCCGATCATCGCCGCACCGATGCCGGAAGTGATGTGGTCGTAGCCGGGTGCGATGTCCGTGGTCAGCGGGCCAAGGGTGTAGAACGGCGCTTCGTCACAGCACTCCAGCTGCTTGTCCATATTTTCCTTGATCAGTTGCATGGGTACATGGCCCGGCCCCTCGATCATGCACTGGACGTCGTGCTTCCAGGCGATTTTTGTGAGCTCGCCCAGGGTTTCCAGCTCGCCGAACTGGGCCTCGTCGTTGGCATCGGCAATCGAACCGGGCCGCAGGCCATCGCCAAGACTGAAGGCTACGTCGTAGGCTTTCATGATTTCGCAGATGTCCTCAAAGTGCTCGTACAGAAAGCTTTCCTGATGATGGGCCAGGCACCACTTGGCCATGATCGAGCCACCACGGGAGACAATGCCGGTGGTGCGTTTGGCGGTCATGGGCACGTGATGCAGGCGCACGCCGGCGTGAATGGTAAAGTAATCCACGCCCTGCTCTGCCTGTTCGACCAGGGTATCGCGGAAGATTTCCCAGGTAAGCTCCTCGGCGGCACCGCCCACTTTTTCCAGAGCCTGGTAGATAGGCACTGTGCCGATCGGCACCGGCGAATTGCGGATGATCCACTCCCGGGTTTCATGGATGTTCTTGCCGGTAGACAGGTCCATGATGGTGTCAGAGCCCCAGCGGGTGCCCCAGGTCAGTTTTTCCACTTCTTCCTCAATCGAAGAGCTGACTGCGGAATTGCCGATGTTGCCATTGATTTTCACCAGGAAGTTGCGACCGATGATCATCGGTTCGGTTTCCGGGTGGTTGATGTTATTGGGAATGATGGCCCGGCCACGGGCAACTTCGTCCCGGACGAATTCCGGCGTGATTTCCGGAGGCAGCGCGGCACCAAACGACTGGCCGGGGTGCTGATCTTTCAGGAGTCCCTGTTCGCGCGCGTCCTGAAGCTTCATGTTCTCGCGAATCGCGATGAATTCCATCTCCGGTGTGATCATACCCTGGCGGGCATAATGCATCTGGCTGACGTTTTTGCCGGGTCTGGCCCGCAGCGGTTTGCGCTCATCCATAAAACGGAGAGGATCAAGCTGGGGGTCTTTCATCCGGCGGCGGGTAAACTCCGAGGTATAGTCAGGGAGCTGTTCGACATCCCCCCGCTCCTGGATCCAGGCGGCGCGAATAGGCTTGAGCCCTTTACGCAGATCAATAATGGCCTCCGGATCGCCATAAGGACCGGAGGTATCATAGACTGCGACCGGGGGGTTTTTTTCACCGCCCAGGTCAGTCGGGGTGTCGCTGACGGTAATTTCCCGCATCGGCACCCGCAGATCGGGTCGGCTGCCCTGCACGTATATTTTTCTCGATTGCGGCAGCGGTTTGATCGCGGCGGAGTCTACTCTGGCGGAATCGCTGAGGTAAGAAGGAAGTTCTGTCATATTGCGCCCCTGAAGGTTGGGATTCGGGTCGCGTATGACGGAGACAGGTTGAAGCTGAAGAGTGTTGCGCTATCGAGAGGCTTCAGCACTGCCGAAAGTCTTAATCCCTACGCCGGTATTATCCGGATCAGGTCGCGGGTTCTGCGATGCAATCTCAGCCTAATGTCAGAGCTTTTCAGACTCTCTGACACCAGCACCCCGTCAAGACGCGAATTCAAATAGATGACACTGTTAATCAGTGTCATCCACAAGTGTAGAGGTCGACCTGATTATTGTCCATAATACGACCTCGACGCGCGCTAACGTTAGGAGATGACATGAAAAAACGACTGCTTTCCGGGCTTGTCGGCCTGCTCGCAGCTCAGCCAGCCGTATCCATGGACCTGGTGGACACCTACAGGAAGGCACTCTCCTATGATTCCGGCATAGCAACAGCGCGGGCCACTTTTGAAGCCCAGAAGGCCGCCAGTGACGTCAGCCGCAGTGCTCTGTTGCCTGAGATTGTCGGCTTTGGTGAGGCGAATCATACAGACGTGGATAGCCCGAGCCAGGACACAGGTTATAAAACCTTTGCTTATGGCGTTCGCCTGACCCAGCCCCTGTTCCGTGCTCAGGAATGGTTCCGTTACGATGCCAGCCAGTTCCAGACTGAAGCCGCTCGTGCCGACTATAACCTCGCCCAGCAACAGCTGATTCTGGATGTTGCATCGGCTTACTTTGGCGTTCTGCGGGCAGCAGACAGCCTTACCGTTTCCAGGGCAGCTGAAGCTGCATTCCAGCGCCAGTATGAGCAGGCTCAGGAACGCTTTGACGTTGGCCTCATCGCCATTACCGAAGTCTACGAAGCCAGAGCCACCTACGATGCCAGCAAGAGCCAGCGCATTGCCGCTGAGAGTGAACTCGCAATTGCCCGGGAGCAGTTGGCCCGGTTGACCGGCGAATATGAAGAGAGTCTGAACAACCTGCGCCGGAATTTCCCGCTCGGTCGCCCGGAGCCCATGGATCCCTCGGCCTGGGAAAATCTCGCGCTGGACCAGAACTGGCAGATCCAGTCAGCAATCTACGATCTGAATTCCACCGAAGCCAACCTGAAAACGGCCAAGTCAGGCCACTTGCCCACACTCGACCTGAATGCGTCTTACGGCAAAACCGATATTGACGGTCTGGAAACTGCAGTGCAAGTGGCTACACGGGGTGGGGAAACCACGGAAGGCCAGATCGGAGTCACCCTGAATGTTCCCCTGTACCTTGGCGGCGGCACCCAGGCCGGAGTCCGTCAGCAAAGGTCGCTGGTAACGGCCGCTGAACAGTCGCTGGAAACGGTCAGGCGTGATGTACGGGTCAACACCCGCAGCCTGTTCAGAACCGTGAATACCAACATCGAGTCGGCCCTGGCACTGGAGCAGACCATTATTTCCCGTCGCAGTGCGCTGGACGCCACCCGCGCCGGCTATGAAGTGGGCACCCGCAACATTGTGGAAGTGCTGGACGCCGAGCGGAACTATTATGTGGCGCTCAGGGACTTTGCCAATGCGCGATACGACTATGTCGTCAATTCGCTGCAGCTCAAACAGTCAGCAGGTACCCTCAATCCGCAGGATCTGGCCGACCTGAACAGCTGGCTGAGCGCGACAGCACCGGGTATTGAAGCACTGGCCAACGAGGAAGCCACGCTGAACGATCCCATGCAGTAGGCTGAACCGCCATGGCCCACGATGGGCAGGAATCAGACCCGCTCGCTAATGCCATCCACGACCCGCTCAAGGGCGCCCCGGTTGGCATTCACCACGGCCAGAGCGTTCTGCCCCGTCCTGACGGCCGTCTCGCGATCTGCAAGCAGCTCGCTGACCCGTTCTGCTAACGACTGCGCTGACGGAGTCATGCAGAAGCCCCCGCCGGTCGTTAGCTGGCTATAGATAGTCTGGAAATTGAAAATGTGAGGCCCGGACAGGACCGGCAACCCCCAGGCTGCCGGCTCCAGCGGGTTGTGGCCACCCCGCTCGATCAATGATCCGCCGACAAAGGCAACGTCAGAGACACCATAGAGCATTAACAGCTCGCCCATGGTGTCGCCAAGATAGACCTGGCAATCCGGCACCGGGGCATCCTCCGGCGCCCTCAGCTGTGCGGATCGCCGCTCAAGGGTCAGGCCCACAGAAGTTACCAGCGCCGCCACCGCCGCGAACCGCTCCGGATGACGGGGAACAATCACCAGCTGTGCACTGGGGTGTCGGGCAAGTATGACCCGGTGGGCCTCCAGAACCTCGCGATCCTCTCCCTCATGAGTGCTGGCAGCAATCCATACCGGCCGGTCTGCACCGAGTTTCTCCCGCAGAGCACACGCCTGGACTCGGGTCTGGTCAGATATTTCTACATCAAACTTGATACTGCCGGTGACCGATACCGAAGACGGCTCTGCCCCTATGTCCAGAAACCGGCTGGCGTCTTCCGCAGCCTGAGCCGCGATCCATCGAATACTCTGAAGCAGGGGCTTTACGGATGAGGCCACGCGTTTGTATTTCTTTGCGGACCGCTCCGACAATCGCGCATTGATCAGAAAAATGGGCACGTTCCGCCGGTAACTGAGTGCAATCATGTTGGGCCAGAGCTCGGTTTCCATGATGACCAGTGCTCTCGGCTGGACCCTGTCGACAAAGCGACGGACGGCTCCCGGCGTATCATAGGGCGAAAAGGCATAAAGCACCTTATCCCCGAACAGTGCCTTGGCCCGCGCCGAACCGGTGGCCGTCATCGCAGTCATCAGAATGGGTATATCCGGATTCCGTCGCAGCAGGGCCCTGACCAGCGGGGCTGCGGCAATGGTCTCACCCACCGATACTGCATGCACCCAGATAACCGGCTCTGGTGAGGGCGCAACGTAACCCAGCCGTTCCTGCCAGTGCACAAAACCATCCGGATTCTTTCTCCCGACCCACCAGAGACGGAAAATCACGAAGGGCAGCGCAATGCGAAAGCACAGGGAGTAAAAAAAATGCAGCATCATGACTCCGGAGTGGGTTTTAGCG
>Ga0209964_1000028_pt1 | contig 27871 bp, 23 predicted proteins | sample SalPonR2_B_D1_MG_FD_185705 | JGI IMG/M metagenome (GOLD analysis project Ga0209964, IMG submission 185705) | Salt pond soil microbial communities from South San Francisco under conditions of wetland restoration - Salt Pond MetaG R2_B_D1_MG... ... | reverse complement strand
CGCCGCGCATCGCCACCGGCGAGGGCTTCGACGTGGTCAGCCGTGAGTCGGCGCTGCTGCTGAACAACATCTTCTTCATCGTGTCCGCAGCCATGGTCCTGATCGGAACGCTTTACCCGCTGATCACCGACTTCATGGGCTGGGGCCAGGTTTCGGTGGGCCCGCCCTACTTCGGCGCGATGTTCGTATTGCTGATGACGCCGATCGTTCTGCTGCTGCCGCTGGGCCCAATGTCGCGTTGGCAGAAAGACGAGTTCGCACGCGCTGCCCGACCGCTTCTATGGGCAGCGATTGCCGCCGTGGTTCTGGCGTTGATCATCACCGCGCTACTGGGGTCGTGGAATCTCAGGGCAATCGCCGGGTGGATCGGAGGCCTGTGGGTCATGGCCGGCGCAGTGGCTTTCGTCATGCGCCAGCGACGACAGTCCAGCGGTCGACTGACGCGTGGGCAATGGGGCATGACGCTCGCGCATTTCGGCGTCGGTGTGTTCGTGATCGGTGTGGCGATGGTCGAATCGACGACCTTCGAGAAGGATTTGCGCATGGAGCCCGGCGAGGAAGTGCAGGCCGCCGGACTGGTCTTTCGCCTGAACGAAGTCAGGACGGTCAAGGGCCCCAACTGGGCGGCCGAAGAGGCCAGCATCAGTGTCCTCAGGAAGGGCGAGGAAATTCTGCTGATGACGCCGCAGAAGCGCCGTTACTACCGCTCGGGCCAGGTCATGTCACAGATCGAACTCAGACCCGGATTCACGCGCGATCTCTACGTTGCACTGGGCGAACCGCTGGGCAATCAGGGCGCCTGGTCGGTACGTATCCACATCAAGCCGTTCATCCGCTGGATATGGGGCGGTGCGGTCTTCATGCTGATCGGCGGTTTGTTCGCGGCAACCGATCGCCGTTACTGGATCAGGCGTCGCACGGAATCGACTGAAGCCACATCGTCCACGGCCTCCGCCAGCACCGCCGGAGCAGCGGCCACATGAGCAGAATGCTTTTGCCGCTTGGCGTTTTCGTCGCGCTTGTCATCCTGCTGCTGGCCGGCCTGCAGACGGCCGATCAACGCCAGGTCATCGACAGTCCGCTGATCGGAAAGCCGGTCCCGGATTTCAGCCTGCCGTCGCTGCATGACGAGCAGAGGCGCATCGCGCGCGCCGACCTGCTCGGCCAGCCGTTCGTGATCAACGTGTGGGGCAGCTGGTGCCCCTCGTGTCGCGTCGAGCATCCGCTGATCACGCGCATGGGTCGCGAGATCGAGGTACCGCTGGTCGGCCTGAACTGGAAGGACGAACGTGCCGACGCCCTGCGCTGGCTGTCACAGTTCGGCGATGCATGGGACTTCCACCTGTTCGACAATCCGGGAAATTTCGGTATCGATCTTGGCGTGTACGGCGCCCCTGAAACGTTCTTGATCGATCACACCGGGACAATCCGTCACAAACATATCGGCCCGGTGACCGCGCAGTCCTACGACGACCTGATCGCCCGGATACGCAAGCTCAAAACGGAAGCAGAGACCTGACATGCAAAAGACACTGATGATTCTGGCGCTTTGCCTGAGTTCGCTGGTTGCGGCCGAAAGCGCGATCGAGCCGCGTTTTTTCCGCACCGAAGTGCAGGAGACCCGGTATCGGGCGCTGATCGGCGAAATCCGCTGCACGGTGTGTCAGAACGAACCACTGGAGAGTTCCAACGCACCGCTCGCGGCGGACCTGCGGGAGCAGGTCTATCAACAGATCATGGACGGCCGTTCGGATTTCGAGATTCGACAGTACATGCGGGATAGATACGGCGATTTCGTCCTGTACAACCCACCGCTGGCCGGCCATACGCTGATCCTGTGGTACGGGCCGATCGCGCTGTTGCTCATCGGGTTGATCACCGGCGCCGTGATGATTCGCCGGCGTCGCCGAATGCTTGCAGAACAGCAGCAGAGCGCGTGATGCCGGCAAGCCTGGCCATTTCCAGCTGATCGCCAATCACGCGCCGGGCGACACACCCGCCCACGCCTTTCGACACCGAGATTCCAAGGAGAGCACTCTTGTCCGAGATTCTGTCTTCGCCCCTGTTCCTGGTGGGCACCGTGGTGCTGATTTTGCTTGCACTGCTGTTCACCCTTCTACCCATTCTCCGCGGCGGGTCCGCCGGCTCCCGACTGGCGCGCCGCCGACGCGCGCTCGAAGAGCTGCGCGAAGACCTGGATCCGTCGGATTACCGAAAGCGTCTCGCGAAGCTCGAGTTGGAGCAGGCCGATGCGTCCGGCTCGGCCATTTCGCCTCGCGGTCTGGCCGGGCTGCTTGTCGTGTCGGTGCCTCTGCTGACGCTCTTCTTTTACAGCCAGGTCGGCAGGCCCGACGGCATCGATCCGGAGCCAGGCCCCAACGGAGAACTGCGTCAGATCCTCGGCGAACTTACGTCGCGCGTTCGCAACGAACCCGAGGACATCGACGCCTGGAATCAACTCGGCATGATCTGGAAGCAGCTGCAGCAATATCCAGCGTCCGAGGGGGCATTCAGACGCGTGATCTACATCGAACCCGACAACGAGTTTGCCCGGGTCGAGCTTGCCGAGACGCTGCTTTACGCGTCCAGTCGGGCCCAGTTGCCCGCAGAAAGTCAGGCATTGCTCGATTCGGTGCTTGCCGACAACCGCGATAACCAGAAGGCCTTGTGGCTGGCCGGACTGGGTGCATTTCACGACGGCGATCAGCAACGTGCGCTTGTCCTCTGGACGCGCCTGCGCGACCAGTTGCCCGAGGGCAGTGTACGGCAGCGGGTCAGCGAACAGATCGCGGAGATCACCGGCGCCCCGGCACCCGAACCCGCCGAACAGCCGGCAGCGACTGCGATGGTCAATCCGCACGCCGCAATGCCGCCGCCGCGCAACGCACCCGCTCCGTCGCCCGCCGGCAATCCGGCCGCCGATGAACAGCAAGACGGTGCAAGTATCCAGGTCGAAGTCACAGTCGATCCCTCATTGGCTGGAAGGCTGAATGGTTCGGAAACCGTATTTGTATTTGCACGCGCCGTCAACGGGCCACCCGCTCCGCTTGCGGTCAAGCGCCTGTCTGCATCGGATTTACCCATGACGGTCGTCCTCAGCGACAGCGATTCGATGGCCCAGGGTTTGTCACTGAGCACCTTTCCACAAGTGCAGATCTCGGCGCGGATCAGTCGTACCGGGAACGCGATCGCTTCGACCGGCGACCTTCAGGGTCAGTCGGGGCCTGTCACGGTCAACGAAACGGATCGACTCGGGATAATGATCGACGAAGTCATCGAATAATCCTCTGAACCCGAGTCGCATCATGCGGCTTCGGGTTTCTCCATGCGATGCGCGGTCCCGACAAGGCGTCTGCGGTAGCGCCTGAACCTTCACAAATGTGATTTATTCCAGCGGGTTACGCTTGCTTCGAGGATTGATTCACGTCAATGTATCACAGCGCCCTCAGCGCATACTGTCCTTGAACACTGACTGTATGGCGAAGACGATCGCGTCTTCCGCCTTTGACTCTGCAGATCGATTCAAGGAAACGTGTCCCAATGCTTGAACGAAAACTGGTTCCGCACGAGCAGATTCGACAGTTCGCATTATTCAGCGAGCTGCCTGAGGAGTTGATCGAAGAAATCAGGCACAACGCCTGGACCATCTCGCTCAAGGGCAAGGAAGTACTGTTCAGGCAGAACGATGCCGTCCGGCGCAGTTATTTCTGTCTCTCCGGACAACTGAAGCTGTTCAGACTGACTCGAGCCGGATCGGAAAAGATCTTCATGATCGCCCACGCCGGCGAAGGCCTGTGCGACACGATTTCACTCAAATCGGAACGCTGCCGCCCGCTCAATGCGACCGCGATCACCGACAGCGAAGTGCTCTCGGTTGACTCCGACGTGGTCACCAGGGTATTCCATCGCTCGCAGCGAGCAAGAACGCAGCTCGTCGATGCACTCGTGCGACGGGTCGATGACCTCATCGACCATGTGGAACTGCTGTCGGTGGACAAGGCGAACTTTCGCGTTGCGTCGTTTCTGCTCAACGAGTACCAGCGCAACGGCAAGAAAAGCTCATTCCGGCTGAATTCCAGCAAGAAGTACATCGCCAGTTATCTTTCGCTGCAACCCGAAACACTGTCGAGATGCCTGCGGGCATTTCGGCAGGACGGCATCGCCAGTTCGACCAACCGGGACATCCGAATCCACGACCCGCACCGTCTCGAAAAGTTGGTGCTCGGTATCGACGCAGCCGCCTGACTCCGTTTCGCTCAGCAGCGCCTCAAAGCGTGTGCTGTGGCGAGTTCTCGGCGCGGTAAAGAAGGAGATTGACAATCTCGACGGCAACCGGCTGCGGCAGATAAGGAATCGTCTGCTCGCCGTGCGGAAGGCGGATGGCCAGCGAAGCCAGTTTATGCCGGCGCTGATACGGGCTGGTATTGATTGCAACCTGCTGACACCGCGCCAGGTCGAATTCAACAATCTTCTGGCCGATGAGGCCGCTGCGGATACGCATTCGTTCGCCGTCCAATGCATAGCCCCAGCGCCGCCAGTGAAGGTGAATCGAGCCGAGGAGCAGCAGGTTTAATCCAAGTATCGCCAGCGGCGGCCATGCCACGTGGCCCGGCAACAGCAGCCAGACCAGAAGTGCCGCAAGGATCAGCGCAAGACTGACTCGCCCCCAGAGCATCGACCGAAAGCGCCGGTGAATGCCTTGCCACGCCGGAACGTCCCACGCGCGCCCCCTGAGGGTGTCTACAACGCTCTCGAGCCGATCTTCGTCGATCCCGGGTATCAGAAACCGGCGCTCGTTGTTCATCGCCTGTTCCAGCTGTACAGCGCCGGTCTGATGGCCTATCGCGTGCCACTGACCAAGCATCCGCCCCACGACCGTCTGCACCGTCTGGATCCCGTGGAGCTTGGATAGCTTCAATGATTTTTCGCGCACGTCAAGCAGGCCGAAGCGGGACTTGAAGCGATCAGTCTCCCTGACGAGGCGATACCCGCTGAACCGGACGATCGCGAGCAGACCGGACACTGCCATCAGCAGCAGCGCGACCGAAACGATCAGGAGGCCGACAAACAAGGCGAGCATCAGCGACGCTCCCCTGAGCATCTCCATATCCAGCAGTCCGCTGGTGCCGAGCTGCTCGATCCAGCTCGATACCCGGGACTCGATCCAGCTGGATGCCGGTGCACCAAAAATGGCCAGCAGAATCCATATCTGGTTCGATGTCATCCCGTACTTGAACAGGTCCGCAGCGCTTGCCGTGAACGCCGCCGTCGGCTCGGCGTTCGCCGGCTCATCGTCGCATGCCTCCGTCGAAGCCTCCGACTCCGTCCGACGGCCGGTTGCGCCCGAAATCAGATCGCGAAGCGCCGTCGCTTCGCCGGACGCGATCCCCGGCAGACTCACTTCGGTCTGCGCTGCACCCGGGGTTTCCAACGTCACCCGGATCAGACCCAACGGTCTCAGATAGATCGGCTGGCTGAATCCGACATTCTGCACGCGCTGGAATCGGACCTTGAGCTCCTGCTGTTCGAACAATCCTTTTCGGACGCGCACGGAATCCTCGTCCACCCGATACCGGAAACGACGGTGATAGATCATCGCAATCAGCAGGCCCGCCAGAAGCACAAGCCCGGCACCCAGGCCAAACTCCCGCCAACCCAGAGAATCGCTCACGGCAAAGCCGGTGCCGGCACCGAAAAAGGCGATCAGGTTTTCGCGAACAAAGCGCTGGATGCCGTTGATGTAAAGCGCGCCGATCGCCGAAACCGGAAGCGCTTTCCAGGACGATTGCATTTCACTCATCGGACGTCGAATCGGACTCCGCGTCCCGCCTTCTGATCTGTTCGACCAGATGTTCGCGCAGCCGATCAGCCGTATCTCGGTCCAATCCGATCAAGACCAGATCGGCCGTCAGTCCGCCCGCGGTATACAGCTTGAGACGCGCCAGCCCATGCGCCCGCTCCAGCGGGCCGTGCGTGGTTTCGACATGCTGGATCCGGGCGACCGGCAGCGCCGTGATGCTGCGCCAGAACACGCCCGCCCGGGCAATGATGTCGTGCCGGCGAAGCGCCCATCCCCGGTAACCGGCATCGATCCATCGATAGACCCCGACCAGGGCCAGCGGAACCAGCAACGTTCCGGCGACAGCCAGAATTTTCCAATGCGCCAGAGGAATGAACGGAACGGCCCACAAACCCGCTGCAGCCAGGATCAACGGTAACAGGAAGATGAGAGTCGAGACAAGCGTATAACGTCTGAAACCCGACGCCACTGATTCGAATATCGCGTCCTGATAGTCGGGCAAAGCTTCTCGCGTTATCGGCGGGTTCGCAAATTCCGTGTTTTCATTTTGATTCAGGTTCATGACTGAACTCTCGCTCGAACCCACAGATCATTCAAGTGCCGAAAGTACGAGACCGCAAAACCGACCGGCGCCGCCCGGCCGCCATTGACCACCACGCGGCCCAGCCGGACAATGTTCTGCGCGCGATTCGGGGCACGCTTCGAGGGCGTGCCTCCCAAACGGTTCGGGTACCGGCGAGGACCACTACACTTCCGATGGTGATCTGAAGCTATGCGCAGCTGGTGTACTTGCACCGGTGGCGGGGCCTGACTGCATGCCCCGCGTCACTCGGGTCCGATGCACATTTCGCGGCCATTGGCTCGGGCCCGGCCCGGCGCCAGGCTGCCCTGGCGCCGGGATGACTGACTGGTCACCTGCCCGTTCGGCAGGACGCCCTACTTCAACAGATCGGCAATCGCCGAGCCAAGCTCCACCGGGGACCGCACCGTGGTCACACCGGCCTCTTCGAGCGCCGCGTACTTGGCGTCGGCCGTGCCCTTGCCACCGGCAATGATGGCCCCGGCATGGCCCATGCGCTTGCCCGGCGGCGCAGTGACGCCGGCAATATAGGCCACCACCGGCTTGTCGACCTGGTCGGCGATGAATTCGGCGGCCTGCTCTTCGGCCGAACCGCCGATCTCGCCGACCATGATGATGCCTTCGGTTTCCGGATCCTGCTGGAACAGGTCGAGACAGTCGACGAAGCTCATCCCATTGATCGGATCGCCGCCGATGCCGATGCAGGTGGTCTGGCCGAGGCCGGCATTGGTGGTCTGGAATACAGCCTCGTAGGTCAGAGTGCCGGAACGCGAAACCACGCCGACCTTCCCGGGTTTGTGGATGCTGCCGGGCATGATGCCGATCTTGCACGCGTCAGGCGTGATGATGCCGGGACAGTTCGGTCCGATCAGCGTCACGTCTTCATAGTCCTTGAGTGCCGCCTTGACACGCATCATGTCAAGCACCGGAATGCCTTCGGTAATCGTGACGATGACCCGGATGCCGGCGTCGGCCGCCTCCAGGATCGCGTCGGCTGCAAACGGCGGCGGTACGAAGATCATCGACGCGTCGGCGCCGGTTTCTTCGACGGCCTCTTCGACCGTATTGAATACCGGCAGGCCCAGATGTTCGGATCCGCCCTTGCCCGGCGTGACGCCGCCGACCATGCGGGTACCGTATTCGATCGCCTGTTCGGAATGGAAGGTCCCCTGCGAGCCGGTGAAGCCCTGACAGATGACGCGGGTTTTCTTGTTGACCAATACGCTCATTGTGATTCCTTGCCTCAGGCCGCCGCTTCCACGGCCTTCTTCGCGCCGTCGTTCAAATCGTCGGCTGTGATGATTTTCATGCCGCTGTCGGCCAGTAGCTGCTTGCCCTTCTCGACGTTGGTGCCTTCCAGGCGAACAACCACCGGCACCTTGACGCCAATTTCCTTGACCGCCCCGATGATGCCGTCGGCGATCAGGTCACAGCGCACGATGCCGCCGAAGATGTTGACCAGGATGGCCTTGACCTTGTCCGACGAAAGAATCAGCTTGAAGGCCTCGGTCACGCGTTCCTTGGTAGCACCGCCGCCGACGTCGAGGAAGTTGGCCGGTTCGCCGCCGGCCAGCTTGATGACGTCCATGGTGGCCATGGCCAGTCCAGCGCCGTTGACCATGCAGGCAATGTTGCCGTCAAGCGTCACGTAATTGAGGTCGTGCTTGCTGGCCGCCAGCTCGGTCGGATCTTCCTGGGACTCGTCACGCATATCCTGCAAGTCCGAATGCCGGAACAGCGCGCTGCCGTCGGCGTTGATCTTGGCGTCCAGCGCACTCAGATTGCCCTCCCCGTCGATAATCAGCGGGTTGACCTCGACGATGGCCAGATCCTTGTCGATGAACAGTCGGTACAGGCCTTCCATGATCCGGGTCAGCTGGCGAACCTGCTTGGCGTTCAGGCCCATGCCAAAACCGATCTGCCGCGCCTGATAGGGCATGAATCCGGCGGCGTTGTCTACGGCCACCGAAATGATCTTCTCCGGAGATTCCTCGGCCACCTGCTCGATATCCACGCCGCCGGCCGCGGAACCCATGAAGACGACTGCGCGCTGACCGCGATCGACCAGCGCCGAAAGATAAAGCTCCTGCTTGATGTCGGTGGCCTCGGCGATCAATACCGAATTGACCGGCAGTGCTCGACCGCCGGTCTGGTAGGTTTCGATCTTCATGCCCAGCATCTTGCCGGCGAGTTCGCCAACTTCCTCGATGCTTGAAGCAAGCTTCACGCCCCCCGCCTTGCCGCGCCCGCCTGCATGTACCTGTGCTTTGACCACCCACTCGCGACCACCGACCTTCTCGGCCGCGGCCATAGCCTCGTCGGGGGTCGTGGCCAGTTCGCCGCGCGGCACCGGAATGCCGTAATCGGCAAACAGCGCCTTGGCCTGGTATTCATGAAAATTCATTGCAGAGTCCCGCTTGATGAATTGAAATTGAGCTGCCGCCGACTCTTCAGCCGTGTCCGGCAACCAGAATTAAGCAATCCTGGAAATATAACAAATGCATCTATCCAGCGGGTGCGGAGTTCACCCTGAACAACACCTTGAGATATAGTTGCGGTCAGGCAGGCAGGCCGGGCTCGGCCGACGGAGTCCCAAAATTGACAGATCTGTTCCAGAAGACCGAGGCGGATGCGGACCTGATCCAGCGGTCCATGAACTACATGACGGTATTCAGGTTGGCGCTGGCGTCCGTCATCCTGGTCGTGGCGTTTGGTGCTCTAGGTCAGAGTCTCGAGCCGGAATACCGAGTGTTCCTGGCCCAGGCGACCTCTCTGACCTATGTGATGGCTGCGCTTGCATTCGCCTGGTTCCAGTGGCGTCCCGGCTTCACGCCCCAGGAACTGGCGCGGTTCTCGCTGATGACCGATATCGTCATCCTGCTGCTGGTGCTGCACTGCTTCGGCGGGCTCGACAGCGGGCTGGTCATACTCCTGATCTTCACCGTGGGCATTGCGGGCCTGCTACTGCCGTTGCAGACCGCACTGTTCTTCGCAGCGCTCATTTCGCTTGGAATCGTGATCGAGGCCTGGCTGGCCGCCGACGGAGATTTCGCAAACGGCCAGGCGCTTCAGGCCGGCATCTACGGGATCGCAAGTTTCGTCACCGCGCTGGGCTGCTCGCTGCTGGGCCGGTGGGGCCGGGAGTATCAGCTGCTCGCCGAGCGCCGACGCAACGACCTGGTCGGTCTCGAGCAGGTCAATGACCTGATCATTCGTCGCATGCGCTCAGGCGTAATGGTGGTCGACGCCGAGCTCAAGGTGCGACAGATGAACGAGTCTGCCTGGTATCTGCTGGGCAACCCGCCGGTCAGCGAGCGACGACTGAACGTGATCGCACCGGCGCTGGTCGAGCGGCTTAACCTCTGGAAAAAGACGGGTCGGTCCGATGACGAGGGTCTGCTGCTCAGGGCCACACAAGCCGCCGTAGTGCCGCAGTTCGTGCGCCTGCCCGGGGTTCTGGGCGAGGCTACGCTTATTTTCCTGGAAGACACTTCCGTTGTCAGCCGACGGGCCCGTGACCTCGCGCAGGCATCGCTGGCCAGACTCTCGGCTTCCATCGCACACGAGATTCGCAATCCGCTCGGCGCATTGAGCCATGCATCGCAATTACTGGGCGAGTCGGCCGAGCTACCTCGACAGGACCGGCGATTGATCGAAATCATCCGCAACCACACGGCGAGGATGAACGACATCGTCGAGAACGTTCTCAAGTTGTCGCGTCGCGAGCGGGCCCAAATCGAACAGATCAATGTGTCGGACTGGCTCAGGGCTCTGGCTGACGAATTCAGGCGTGAGCACCGCCTTCCGGCGCCGCGAATCAGGGTGGAGGCGCCCCGAAGCGAGATCCAGGTCCTTATGGACCCCGGCCAGCTGCAGCAGGCAGTAAACAATCTCATGGACAATGCGCTTCGGCACGCCGCAAGCGAAAAACATCAGCCCAGCATCACGCTCAGGCTGAGTCCGATCCGCGGTCACCGGGAAATGGCGCTCGACATCATCGATGATGGACCGGGCATTCCGCTCGAAAAGCGCAGCCAGATTTTCGAGCCATTCTTCACCACCCACAAACAGGGTTCCGGACTCGGGCTGTTTCTGGCACGACAGTTGTGCGATGCCAACCAGGCGCCGCTGGAATACGTTCAGATTCCGAACGCCGGCGCCTGTTTCCGCATACTCCTGCGCCGCAGCGGCAGTGATTTACCCTTGAACCAGCCGGCAGAGTTGGCCAATTTGTAGCAGAATGGTGGCATGAAACAAGGTAACGGCAGGAAACTCGATGGGCGAAGCTAGCGCACTGATCGTTGACGATGAACCGGATCTTCGGGAGTTGCTGGAGCTCACGCTTTCCCGAATGGGCATCGATGTGGATGCAGCAGAGGATCTCGCGGATGCACGCACGAGGCTGGCGGAAAACCGCTATGACTTCTGCCTGACGGACATGCGGCTACCGGACGGGAACGGCCTTAGTCTGATCAAGCAGATCAGCCGCGACTATCCCGACATGCCCGTTGCCATGATCACGGCCTACGGCAAGGTCGAGGATGCAGTGACGGCCCTCAAGTACGGCGCTTTCGACTTTGTCTCCAAGCCGGTCGACCTGGAGGCGCTGCGCAACCTGGTGAAGACGGCCATCAAGTTGCGCCGCGACGATGAAGAGAAGCAAACGGTAGGACCTGTGCCGGCGCCGACCGATGAGCCCAAGGATGATACATCCGCGCTGGCACCGCAGAACCAGGACGAGCAAAGCGCGATTCTGGAGCGGATGATCGGCCGGTCCGAGGCAATCCTGACCGTCCGTCGAACGATCGTGAAACTGGCACGCTCCCAGGCGCCGGTGATGATCAGCGGCGATTCGGGAACGGGGAAAGAGCTGGCCGCGAGGTTGATACACGATCTCAGCCCGCGCTCCGAGCAGCCTTTCGTTGCAGTCAATTGTGGTGCAATACCGTCGGAACTGATGGAGAGCGAATTCTTCGGTCACAAGAAGGGCAGCTTCACAGGGGCCGATACCGACAAGGAAGGGCTGTTTCAGACCGCCAATGGCGGCACGCTATTCCTGGACGAAGTGGCCGACCTGCCGCTGAACATGCAGGTCAAGCTGTTGCGAGTCATCCAGGAAAAGCGCGTCAGAGCCATCGGCGACAAGCAGGAAGTTCCGATTGATGTCCGGATACTTTCCGCCAGCCACAAGGCACTCAAGGCGATGGTCGAAGCGGACCAGTTCCGCAGCGACCTGTATTTCCGACTCAATGTCATCGAACTGAACATACCGTCGCTGGTGCACCGGCGTACCGACATTCCGCTGCTGGTCAACCACTTCCTGCAGGTTATCGCCGAACAATGGGGCGACGCGCCGCGACAGCTCGACGATAGCGCCAAGAAGGCCCTCCTTCAGCACTCGTTCTCTGGAAATGTCCGCGAACTGTTCAATATTCTTCAGCGGGCGGTAACCCTGTGCGAAGGCGAACAGATTACCGCTGTGGATCTTCAGCTCGATCAAACCGCCCTGGAATCGCGCGATGAAATCGCCACGGATCCGGGCGACAAGAATCTCGACGATTACATGGAAAGCATCGAACGCCGAATTCTTGAAAACGCACTGAAGGAAGCGAAATACAACAAGACAGAAGCCGCGCGCAAGCTCGGCATCACGTTCCGCTCGTTTCGGTACAAGCTGGATAAATACGGCATCGATTGATTCGCCGCGATCAGTTTGCGTCCGATCAACTCTCAAAATGGAGCTTGCCAAGGGGCAATTTCGGCCGGGCTTGTGCTTCAGCCTCGCACGCTGCGCTCAGTCGCGGTGCAAGCTGACCTTCCCCTCCCGAAACACAGGACGAAAAGCTGGAAATTCACTCGACCTCAACCTAAACGCCTCGACCTCAAGCGTCGCAAACGGTTCTGGCCCTGGTGCCCGGCTTAAGGACACGCCGGCCATCAGCCATCACAACGTCGTCGTTTCCGAGACGTTGTCGTTTGCACCTTCGTTGCTTGACGCAGTGAAGATGACCGAGAAGGACCCGGCGGCAATGTCTCCCGATTCGATTACGTAAGTGCCCGAGAAGGCTGCTGCATCCGTGGTCCCGGTGGCAAGGCTGCCGAGCATTCCAGTGATCGTGACGTCCGGGTCGTTTGGCGAAATCGAGAGACCTGTCAACGTCGTATTTCCGAGGTTCTGAATCGTGAACGAGTAGTTGATGGTGTCGCCGGCTTCCAGCGTGCCATTCGTCCCCATGTCCACGGTGCCGGATGCCTCTACGATCATTGCATTGTTCTGGGTTGCGTCTGCCGTGGCCGTGCTCACGTTGCTTGTCGTGCCTCCCGCCGTGGCCGTGGCCTGGTTGACGACGCTGCCGTTGTCGATGTCCGGCTGATCAACCGTGTAGCTGGCGGTACAGACAACGGACTCGCCGGGATCGAACTCCGAATCAAGGTCGCCGATGCCGGTCAGTGCCGGACATTGTTCGTCAACGGTTTTGTCGTCGGAGACAGTGACCGGACCCGCGAGGGTCTGATTACCGCTGTTCTGGACGTCGAATTCATAATTGATCACGTCTCCGACGTTCGCATATGTCGAAACGACCGTACCGGTGTTGACAACCGTGATTGAGGAAACGGTCTTGTTCAGGGTGATTTCAGGCGTCTGGATTGCTGTTGCGGTCGCAGTCGACTGTACCGAAGTCACGCCATCGACGGTAGCCGTGGCGGTATTGACGATACTGCCGGCGTCGAGATGACCCTGATCGACCGTAATGCTGGCCGTGCAGACCGCGACTTCACCAGGCTGCAAATCGGTATCGCCATTACCCACCTGTGACAGGTCGGGGCACGACACCGCGGCGATGAGCTGATCGGAAACGCTGACCGGGCCCGACAAGGTCTGCGTACCAATGTTCTCGACATCGAATGCATACGCGACCACATCACCGACGCTGTCGTAGGTTGAATTTGCGGTAATCCGCTTGGTCAGTCCAATTTCAGACACCTGGTCCACCCCAACTTCGGCGAAGCGCAGGACGCCGGAATCGACGCTGGTCGAGGTGCTCGAAACACTGGTCAGATTCGTCTTGGTATCCAGATCTGTCTGCGTTACCGAATACTGGGTTTCATATGTCCAGATTTCGCCCGGCTCTATCTTGCCGGTCGGGGGCTGAAAGGATTCATTCGGGCCGCTCAGCGACGCACTTGAATTGTCCGGCAAGGTCGCACTTACCGAAGACACCGTAATCGAGACCTGACCCGTATTTTCGATCTCGAGTAGATAAGGGATTATCTGCCCCGCCGCGTTCGCCGATGCGGTGGTGGTGGTGTACCTGATGTCCTGGCTCCTTTGTGCATTGACCACAGTCTCCGCCGTAGCCGAGGTTGGACCGGGAACTTCGATGGTTTCCACGCTGGCCGTGTTTACGATGGGGTCTCCGGCAAAACCCGCATCTATATCCGACTGTTCGACGGTATACGACGCGAAAAAGGTCCAGTTCTCACCCGGCTCCAGCTCGCCGTCCGGGGTGATCGATTCGACCGGATTGATCAACGTTTCCTGATTTCCGTTGGGAAACGTATCGGTGACCACAACGCCGGTCAGGCTGAATGTGCCGGTGTTTTCGATCACCACGTCGTAGTCCAGTACCTGACCCGCCGCGGTCACGGGATCGGGGCCGGCAGTCTGGGTTTTCGTGATCGAAAGGTCGGCCTCGCCTGTCGTGACTTCCGATACCACCGGCGAGGGGCTGCCGACGGCAATCGGAGCATTGCCCTCGCGATCGCTGGCTTCGACGTTGAATACCTCGGTCGTGATCAGCGTCTCGGGCGGCACTGCCGAATCAAGCTGATAGGCGACCGTAATGGTCCGGCTTTCGCCCGGCCAGAGAATATCGATCGTCCAGCGACGATCACCACCGGTAAGCGACGTCACACCTGTCGACGGACTGAACGTAGGCGGATCGACAGCCGCGACCGGCTGACCAAAGGGATCGGTGGCCGACCAGCTGAAATCAACGACGATGTCCGTGGCAATCGTCGTCAAGGTCTCGTTCTTGACCGTGAACGGAATGCTCAGCGTATTGCCGGTCGGAAAAGGCGACGCCGGCGTCGCTGCTGTGACCGAGAACACGTCCTCGAAATCAGAGGCCCAGAATGCGCTGCGCTGTCGAACGCAGTCGAGCCGTTCGCCGACAACGTTCGATGTGGTCACTTGCAAAACGCTGGTCGCCGAATCCAGTTCGATCGAGCCGCCGTTGGCAGGCAGAGCGATGGCATAAGCGGCCCCGGTTTCCACTGATGGATTGATCTGATCGACCACCAGGAGCGAATTGCCGGTGGGCCCCGAAAGACCGCTCGGAACACAGCGTATATCTTCGAATATGGTGACGACCTCGAGACGCTGGCTGGTCGGCGAATATTCAACGCTGGTGAGTTCGCCGGGACCGGCGACCAACTGACCGTCGATTTCCAGACTCAGATTTTGCGCTTGTCCGGACACGCTGGCGACGACCGCCAGAAGCGCAATAACCATCAAAATAATATTCTTGCTCATAACTCGGTTGACTACTCCAGCGTCAGGTTTCAAAATTCGCACAAGTATCTCACACACAAGATTAAATTGGCGTTTACTCGCCGAGATAAGACAGCCGAAAATTCAGCGAGTTCGGGCTGGATTTGTGATCGGAATCACCAACGCCGCCAACGCGATGAACTCAGATTTGCGATGTTCCGGACAAAGGAAGCGGTTCGGGCGCCCGCCCACGCTCCAGGCGAACAGCATTCCGATAGCACTGGGTCGCCAGTTCGAGCTGACCGGTTCGATCAAGCACCTGGGCCAGCGCGGCATAAGCGATCGGATCCGGGCTCTTGCGCACCGCAACCTGCAGGTGCTCACGCGCCTTCTCGTCGTTTCGCTCGTCGAGATACATGCGCCCCAAAGCCAGGTGAAGCGCAGATAATTCGGGCCGTTCGGTTACCCATTGCTCGCATCTGGCGATCCTTGCCGCTCGGTCGCTCGCGTCAGCCTGGGCGTAGAGGTCGAGCAGCCGATCGTCGAAAGTGGCGCCGATCGCCCGCCGCAGCTCCGGTTCAGCCAGTTCTGGTCGATCCAGTTCCAGCGCCCGGCCAGCAAACGCCGCGACGACTTCTGCCCGCTGTCTCAGCGCCCGTTTGAGGGAATCGTGGACCGCCATCAGATCTGAAACGTCGCGTGCCGCTGCCAGTTCGCGCGCCGCCGCCAGACTGGCCAGATCCTCGGCCCGCTCGATCGAAACAAGCCCTGCTTTCTTGATCGACGGCACCAGCAGACGCACCTCATGCCAGCGATCGCAGGCCTGGTAGGTTTGAAGCAGCAATTTCAGGACCCCCTCGTGCTTGGGCCGCTTCAGATGGAGCTGCTCCAGAAGTTCGATTGCCGCACCGGGTTCACCCTCGCCGACCAGCAGGCGGGCGCGCGCCAGCGCGGTGGCGAAATGCCGCTGACCGAATCTGCGGTCGGCCAGCGCCAGGTAGGCATCGCGACGCTCGGGTGCCGAGCGCCCCTGGGCCGCTCGCGCGGCCGCCAGATAGCCGGCAGTGCTGGCTGACCGCCCTTTCATGGCACGGGCAAGCGCTCGCTCGGCCCGCGCCCAGTCGCCTTCGGAGAGCGCCAGCAGACCACGATCGAGATTACGTCGATCGCGAGCGTCGCGAAAGCGTCGCATCGCCCGTCCCGGCGCCCGCAACACGCCGACCAGAAGAGAAATTGCCAGCCATGATGCAATGATCGCACCGACCAGCACGATGAACGACATGCGTACCCGCCAGTCGCCGATTTCGATCAGGACATAGCCCGGATTTTCCATCAACCACGGACCCAGCCACGCCCCTGCGACTATCGCTCCCACGGTCGCGACCATGGCGATGACCGCGACGGCCAGGATCAGCGGTCTGCGACTCACCGCGCCCCTCCGAGCAACCGGGATATTTCAACCCGGCTGGCCGTCAGCGACGGCGGCACCAGCCGGGAATCGCCGGCCGGCAAAGCCTCGAGCCACGTGAGCGCCTCGGATACGGCAGCTGTTTCGGTATCGAACACGCGCTGGATATCGGCCGCCGCCGTGTCGACGAGCCTGCCTGCAAGCTCGGGACTTGAACGGACAAGCGCCAGGGCTGCGGTGTGCAGCGTCGTTCTGACCTGTTCGCGCACGAGTTCGATTTCCCCGGGACGCAGGATTTCACTGTCAACCGTTTCCACCTGGACGAGGCTGTCGAAAACGTTGCCCAGTCGATCGCGCCAGCCATCGGCGCCGACCGCTGTCGGTTCGACCGGCGCCTCGGACCGCGCAGCTCGAACGGGCCACGCCGAGACGTCGGCCGCGATTCGATAAAGACGTTCGACCTGCGGGCCTATTTCCGGTGGGCTGAATTCCTTGAGACGGTTGTATTCTCGCTGCGCGCTCGTCTTGAGATTCTCGAATTCTGCACCGTTCAGCGTGCCAAGTCGTTCCATGCCGCGCTGCCAGGCCGCAATCGCCGAGCCGGGCTCGCCCGACACGGCCAACTGGTCCTGGGCGATCGCGAACAGGCTGTCGATTTCCATCAGGATCAGCCGCGTGGAAAGATCCTGTTCGGCACTGTCGAGATCGGGACTGAGGTTCGAAAGACGCGTTTCGAACTGTTCCAGCCGGCGGCCGACCCGGGACTCCAGCTCTTCGAGCCGGCTGCGGACACCGCCAAGTTCCGTATTCTGCTTGCCCTCCAGTGTCTCGAGGCGAGCGCCGATCTGGTCGATTCGCCTGTCCAAAGCGTCCATGTCGGCATCCGATTCTCCAGCCTCGGTGGAGAGTTCCGCCAGTTCGGCGCGGACGGCCTCGATTGCGGCCAGATTGTCGCCCCGAGTCTGCTCGACCCGATCGACCAGCGATTCAAACTGGTCGGTCGAGGGGCTCGCCGCTTCTCGGGTAACGCCGCCGGTCCACTCCGACCATAAGGGATAGGACGAAAGCCCGAGCGAGGCCAACGCCAGAAGCAGGGCCAACCACACCAGCGCGCCATGGCCCCTGCCGGCAGCACGGCCGTGCGCAGACTCGGTCGCAATGGGGGAATCGTCATCTTCACGCGACTGTTGCGGCTCCGGCGCATCCGAATCCTCTGTATCCCGTAACCGGGAGTCGTCGTGTTTTTCTGGTTCGGTCATGTTCTGCCGCCAGGCAAATAGAAGTTTTAAAAGAATACAAGAAGATGCTAACGGAAATCGCGCGGCAATGGGACATCGGGCCTGCTCGCATCCGGATTACAGCCACGCCGCCAGTCCATGCGGTCAGTCTGCCGGCGCTCGCTGCCATCCGGCGTCGACTGCCGCCGACAGCATCCTGGCATCGGCCGCGCCATCGGCACGCTGGATCAGGCGCACGCCGGCTTCTCGGCACGCCCGCTCGATGCGTTCCGACGACACCACGAAGCGCGCGGCTGTCCAGGCCTCACGCAACTCGTCCGGCAAGGCATCATGAATCATTCCGAAAGTCTGCAAGCTGCTGATGAGAGTCACCAGACGGTCACCCCGATGGAGAGCGTCGATCAGCATTCGGGATGGGGGCAGCCCGACCCTGCGATAAACATGCGCAGGAACAACCCGGGCGCCACGCCGCGCGAGTTCGCGCGCGAGCAAATCGCGACCGCCCGGCGCGCCGACGATGGCAATGCGCGTTTTCTCCACGTCTGCAAACTCGGCCATGTCGAGAATGTGTTCACTGGTACCGCCGGACAGCGGGAAACGCACCGCGATTCCAGCAGCACGAAGCCCCGCAGCCGTCCCGCGGCCGGGCGCAAAAAACTGAACGTCCTCGAGGTCAACTGCCTCGGCGATGGCTGCCAGCAGTCGTGCGGCAAAAGGACTGGTTACAACGACCTTGTCGAATTCGCGCAGTCCAGTAACCAGCGAAGCCAGCACTGGTTCAGGTTCCGCCACGAGTTCGAACGCAGGACTGTGGATGGCGCTGTCACCGAGACTGGACATCAGCGCCAGGTGATCGGGCGCGGGGCGGGTCACGACGAATTTGGGATCCGGCGGCGTCAACAAAAGTCCCTCGGTAGCGTGGCGCCTGACACGACGCCGTTTAAACGCTGCGATGGCCGTCCTGCATCAGCCACCAAAACAAAGGCCCATCAACAAGTGACGGGCCTTGAATAAATCCGGGTGTCTGACGCAACTGACCAACGTGCAGGGGGCTTGCGTGTTGGCGTTGGCAGTAGGGGGACGCACATCAATCAGAAACGTCGTGGACGACACCCGGAAAGCAAATCGTGTCTCTTCCCCTATTGCTTCGACGCTAGTTTTGCACAGTTCCACGCCGAATGTCCAGAGCAAAACCGAAAAAAAACGGTTGATTTTGTCAGTTTTGTGACAAATTTAACTTTTCGAGAAGTTCGGCCCCGCCGCTTTCCAGAAGCAATTGTGCCGTCCCGTAGCCGATTTCCACGACATCGGCACAGGCACCGCTGGTCTCGGCATCGATCAATTTTCCGCTTTCATCGCCCAACCGGGCGTGCAGACGCATCCGCTCTCCGTCGATGAACGCGTGAACCGCAAGCGGCATGCGGCAATCGCCGCCCAGGACACGAACCACTTCGCGCTCGGCCTGCGCCTGGCAGGCGGTCGTTCGGCACTCCAGCGACGCGCTCAACCTTGCAGTCGCAGTGTCGTCGACACGCTGCTGAACCGCGATGATGCCTTGTCCAGGTGCGGGCAGCCACTTTTCCATGTCCAGTTCAATGGCGGTTTCGGGCACGATTCCGAGTCGTTCCAGGCCGGCTGCAGCGAGCATTGTGGCGTCCACCAGTCCATCCCGTACTGCGGCCAGACGGGTTTCAACGTTTCCACGCAACGCGGTCACCTGCAGATCGGGACGCAGTGAACGCAACTGACTGATTCGACGCAGGCTTGAGCTGCCAACCCGGCACCCTTCGGGCAACTCGCTGATCGGACAGCCGCGCCCGGTAATCCACAGATCAGCCGGGTTGGCGCGCGGCAGAAAAGCACCCAGCTCCAGACCCTCGGGCTGCTCGGCCGGGACATCCTTCAACGAGTGCACCGCCAGATCGGCGCGCCCGTCAAGAATCGCCTTCTCGAGTTCCTTGAGAAACAATCCCTTGCCGCCGATTTCGGCAAGCGAGCGATCAAGAATTTCGTCGCCGCGCGTGCTCAGCGGCAATAACTTGACCTCGAGACCCGGATTGAGCCGCGAAAGTGCATTCGCGACATGTTCGCTCTGCCAAAGCGCCAACCGGCTCTTGCGTGTCGCAATTGTGATGACCTGCATGAACTTCTCTCTCCTGGCAATTTTTTCGAGGCGCACCGCTCGAGACGACGAATCTCTACTGCGCGCCGGTAAGAAACTTCCTGATGACTTTCTGATTTCTTCTTGACACTTCGGGCTTGAGATCGATGCCTTCGATTTCGACCCGAACCACATCGGCACGGTCGGTGAAGAGCGCACGCAGGTGATACCTGCTCACCAGCGCATTTCGATGAACGCGAACAAACCGATCTCCAAACTCCGTCTCTATGGATATCAGCGGCTCATCCACCACGGCCTGCGCATCGAGAGCATGCACAAGCGTGCATTTGTCTTCGGCGGTGAATGCGCGCACCTCGTCAAGCGCGATCCTGACCAGCCGCTCGCCGATGCGTGCCGCCACCCAAGCCTGAGCACCGGCGCGCACGGACACCACACGGTCCAGCGCCTGCCGCAACCTGGACTGGCGCACCGGCTTGACCACGTAATCGACGGCCTCCACATCGAACGCATTAACCGCATATCGATCGTGCGCCGTAACGAAGATGATCGCCGGAGCTCGATCAAGCCGCAGCATCTTCGACGCAAGCTCCAGGCCGTTCACGCCCGGCATTTCCACATCGAGAAGAACCGCATCCGGGCGGAGCTGGCGGCAACGTTCCAGAACCCGATCCGAACGCGACTCGCAGCCTGCCAGTTCGCAATCCGAGAAAACAGCGACCATGGCACCCAGCCGCTCTATAGCCGGAGGCTCGTCGTCGACGATCAGGACCCGTATGCGGCCGGCCGCGTCCATTCAGGCAGTCCCGACTCCGACGGATTCGCTGCCCGCGAAGCGATCTTCGATCCAGCGATCCAGCGCCACGATCTCCTCCGGGCAGACGGCATGCTGCATCGGCCATTCGCTCCAGGCCACCTGGACGCGCTTCTCGGCAAGCTTCTGCGCCGCATCCCGGCCCAGCGCGACCGGCACGATGGGATCATGCGTCCCGTGCGCCATGAACACCGGCGTTTCGCGGCCGGTCGCCGTCAGCCACTCATCCAGCGACGCGCTTTCCAGCAGATAGCACGAAAGCGCGACCGCGCCTGCCAGCCCCTGATCGCGCCCCAGCGCCAGCCGGAGCGCAACGGCCCCGCCCTGCGAGAAGCCGGCCAGCAGCAGCTTGTCCGGCGCGATGCCGCGCTCGATCTCGTGCTGGATCAGCCGCTCGACCCGGCGCAGCGAGTCGGCAATGCCCTCGCTGTCCTGGTCGCGTGCGATTTCGAAGCCCATGATGTCGTACCAGGCCCGCATGCGCATGCCGCCGTTGACCGTGACCGGGCGCACCGGGGCATGCGGGAAAACGAAGCGTACCGCCCGGGTTTGCGCACAGCGGAGCTGCGGTACAATCGGCGCGAAATCGTTGCCGTCGGCGCCCAGCCCGTGGAGCCAGATCACGGCGTGATCGGGATCCGGACCGGTCTCGGTGACGACGCATTCAAGCAATTCATTTCGGGAAGATGTCATGCCGTCGATTCTACCTGCGCTACGCGTGTTGCTGTTCGCATCGGCCCTGTTGCCGCTGTTGCTGATCGGCGGTTGCGGCCTCAAGGGCGACCTCGTGCTGCCCCGGCCGGAAGCGGCTTCGCCGTCTCAACCGGAAGTCGAGAAAGACGCCGGCGATGAAGATTCCCGAAACCGGGAAGGCGCATCCGAATGATCCCCGAGATTCTGGCGCGCACCCCCGAACCGGAATTGATGGACAGCGCGGCCCAGGTCGACGCCTATGCCTCGGCGGATTTCTCCGCTTCCAACCAATGGTTCGTCGACCGGCTCATCGAGCGCTTCAAGCCGCGACCCGAGCGCGGCACCCTCGTGGACCTGGGCTGTGGGCCCGGCGACATATGCATTCGCCTGGCGCACGCGCTGCCGGGCTGGCGGATCGAGGGGGTCGATGCCGGCGCCAACATGCTGGCGACCGCGCGCCGCGCCGTCGCGCAAGTCGGGCTGGCAAAACGTATCCAGCTCAGGCTGGCGCGCCTGCCCGACGCGGCGCTGGGCACCCAGGGCTTCGAGTGCGTCGTATCCAACAGCCTGCTGCACCATCTGCCCGACCCGGACACGCTATGGCAGGCCGTGCGCCAGGTGGCCGCGCCGGGGGCGTGGATACAGGTCATGGATCTCGACCGGCCAGAGTCCGGCGAGCAGGCCGACGCGCTGGTCGAGTTGCACTCCGGGGGCGAGCCGGATGTCCTGAAGACCGACTTCCGCAACAGTCTCCACGCCGCCTGGCGCGTCGACGAGGTGCGCGGACAACTCGAACGCGCCGGCTTGCCGCTGGACTGCGAAAAGGTCTCGGACCGCCACTGGCTGGTCAGCGGCCGGCTGCGCGGATGACCGCTGCGGTCACCGCTGGAATGCACTTTTTCAAGCTCCAGGCGCTGGGCAACGACTTCGTCCTGGTCGACGCTCGCTCGACGCCATTCGCACCGACGCCCGAATCGGTCGTTCGGATCGCCGACCGCCGGACCGGCGTCGGCTTCGACCAGCTGCTGATCCTGCGGCCGGGCGACGACAGCTTCCTGGCCGCGGTCGAAATCTTCAACGCCGACGGTTCCCGCGCCGAGCAGTGCGGCAACGGCATGCGGGCGATCGCCGCGTGGCTGGACCGCGGCGGCGAGCTGGCGCACGGGACCCGGCTGGCCACGCCCGCCGGGCCGGTGGAACTGGCACGCAACGCCGGCGCCGGCTACACCGCGGTGCTGCCCCCGCCGCGGGCGCTGGAACCCGAAGCGCTGGACCTTCCCGCGCCACGGCTTCCCGAAAGCTTCACCGACTGGGCGCTGGTCTCGCTCGGCAATCCACACCTGATCCTGAATTCGGACCGCCCGCCCTCCCCAACCGACCTGGCACGGATCGTCGCGATCCTGGACGACGGTCCGTGGCGTGGCCGGGTCAACATCGGCTTGATGCACATCGATTCCGAAGATCGCGCCGTGCTGCGCGTACACGAACGCGGCGCCGGCCCCACCCAGGCCTGCGGCAGCGCTGCCTGCGCCGCGGCCTGGACCGTCCGGCGACGTCATCCGTCCGACCTGCCCGTGGCGGTCGAGCAACCCGGCGGCAAGCTTGTGGTAGATTTGGCCTCGCGTGCCGGGCACGTCGTCACCGCCGGCCCGGCCTCCGTCGTTTTCGAGGGAACACTTGCATGACCGACCAATACCCCAGCGAAGCCGAAGTCATCGCCTGGCTTCGCGAACACCCCGATTTCCTCAGCCGGCAGCCCGAACTGTTTGCCGAACTGGAAGTGCCGCACGAGGCGGGCACGTCCTCGCTGATCGAAAAGCAGGTCGACATCCTGCGCAGCGACAATCGTCGCCTCAAACGCCAACTGGAACATCTCAGCGGCGTGGCCGGGGAAAACGAACGGCTGATGCAGCGGCTGCACCGGATGGCGCTGGGCCTGGTGGCGACCGATTCCTTCGATGCGCTCTACCAGCGCCTGCACGAAGGCCTGAGCGGCGATTTTCGCGCCGACGCGGTCTGCCTGCTGCTCGATGCGGAAACGGCCGGGAAATTCACCGGTGCCGACATCGCACCGCTGCCGGCAAAACAGCCCGACTGGATGCAGAAGCTGCTGGCTTCGGGCACACCCCAGTGCGGCCGGCTGACCCGCGAAAAACGCGAGGCCGTGTTCGGCGCCCACGGCGCGGAGCTCGGTTCCGCGGCACTGGTGCCGCTGGCCGACCGGGGCCTGCTGGGCATCGGCTCGAAGTCCGACGATCGCTTCCATCCCGACATGGGCACGCTGTTCCTCGAGCTGCTGCGCGAAACCCTGCAATTCCGCCTCGGTCTGGACGACCCCGCAGAGGAAAAGCGGCGCCAGCGCGCCTGACCGACGGCGGGCCGGTTCAATGGCCGATTCCATAGGCTCGGCAATCGATTCGTTTCTCGCCGACTGCAGCGCGCGCGGCCGTCTCGCGAAGGCCAGTCTGGATGCCTACCGACGCGATCTGAGGCGGCTCGAAACCTGGTGCCGCGCGCATGAGATCGATTCGATCCAGGCACTTGACGCGACCGCGCTCAGGGGATTCGCCGCCAGCATGGGCCGCGCCGGGCTGGATCCCAGATCCATCCAGCGACACCTGTCGGCGCTGCGCAAGTTCTTTCGTTATCTGGTCGACCACAGACGGATGGCCGCCAACCCGGCCGCCGACCTCAAGGCGCCGCGCGCCCGGCGCAAGCTGCCGCGCACGCTGGACCCCGACCAGGTACTGCAGCTGCTGGAAATCAAGGGCGACAAACCGCTGGATGTCCGCGACCGGGCCATGCTCGAACTTTGCTATTCGTCGGGCCTGCGGGTCAGCGAGCTGGCCGACGCGCGCTGGGACCGGCTGGATCGGGCGCAGGGCCTGCTGCGGGTGATAGGAAAAGGTGACAGGGAACGCATCGTGCCGGTCGGCCGGCACGCGCTCGCGGCACTGGCCGACTGGCGGCGCGTCTCGGCGACCTTCAGCCGCGGCGACTCGCGCTACATCTTCACCACCGCCAAGGGTACGCCGCTGGGCATTCGCGCGATCCAGAAGCGGATTGGCGAACGCGCCGTCAGCCAGGGTCTGGGCCAGCACGTGCATCCGCATCAACTCAGGCACTCGTTCGCCTCGCATATCCTGGAATCGTCCGGCGACCTGAGAGCTGTCCAGGAACTGCTGGGCCACGCCAACCTGTCGACCACACAGATCTACACCCATCTCGACTTCGCACACCTGGCCGAGGTCTACGACAAGACCCACCCGCGGGCGAAAAATTCCAAATCCGAACCCTGAAGCACGGAGCCGGCAGACCCCGGCCGGCTACTCTTCCTGTTCGAGGATCTGCATCAACTCGGAGTAAACCGTTTGGGCGCGCCGCGCGTAGGGTTCAGGCACCTGCACGCGAACGGCGCTGTAGCTGCTCTGGACACCCAGCAGCGTCGCGAAGCCTTCGGACCCCAGGTGGACGGGAATGTCCTCGGACTCGAATTTCATCCGCACCATCTGGGCCAGCGCGATGTCGTGAAGTTTGGCGATCGTGACCAGTGCCATCAGCCTGAATTCCGCATCCAAAGCTGCACTTTATCTGAATCGACCCCGGAAACCGTCAAGACCGATCCCTTTGCGTTCATTCACCGGTTTCAACAATTGCGCTTCGGCTAACATGAAGCCTGTTTCCTGCGCTCGGAAAAACCAGTGACCCATGACTCCATCCTGATCGGAAAAGGCGCCCGGCAGCTTCGCCTGGACGCCCGCTACGCCAACCGCCACGGCCTGATCGCCGGCGCCACCGGCACCGGCAAGACGGTGACCCTGATGCTGATGGCCGAGGGCTTTTCGCGCATGGGCGTGCCGGTATTCATGGCCGACGCCAAGGGCGACATCGCCGGACTGGCCGCGGCCGGTACGCCGCACCGCAAGATCGACGAGCGCATCGAGACCATCGGCATCGAGGGCTACGTGCAGCAACCCAATCCGACCGTGTTCTGGGACCTGTGGGGCAGCGGCGGCCACCCGGTCAGAACGACCGTGACCGAAATCGGCCCGATCCTGCTGTCGCGCATGCTGGAACTCAACGACACCCAGGAAGGCGTGCTGAGCGTGGCCTTCCGGGTCGCCGACGAGGCCGGCCTGCTGCTTCTGGATCTGAAGGATCTGCGCGCGCTGCTCAACCACGTCGCCGAGAACCGCCAGGAGATCAGCGCCATGTTCGGGCTGGTCAGCACCGCCAGTATCGGTGCGATCCAAAGGCGACTGCTGCAGCTGGAAAACGACGGCGCCGATCGCTTCTTCGGCGAGCCGGCGCTGGTGCTGGACGACCTGTTGCGCCAGGATATGTCGGGCCGCGGCATCATCAATATCCTGGCCGCCGAGCAGCTGATCATGAAGCCGCGGCTGTACTCCAGCTTTCTCCTGTGGCTGCTGTCGGAGCTGTTCGAACAGCTGCCGGAAGTCGGCGACAGCGACAAGCCGAAGCTGGTGTTCTTCTTCGACGAAGCGCACCTGCTGTTCGATGACTGCCCCGCCTCGCTCAGACAGCGCGTCGAGCAGGTCGTACGGCTGATCCGGTCCAAGGGCGTGGGCGTTTACTTCTGCTCGCAGAATCCCGACGACATTCCCGACGAGGTCCTCGGGCAACTCGGCAACCGGGTCCAGCACGCCCTGCGCGCCTTCACGCCGCGCGATCAGAAGGCGGTGCGCGCGGCGGCCGAGACCTTCGTACCCAACCCCGACATCGACGTCCGGCAGGCGATCACCACGCTGGGCGTCGGCGAGGCACTAGTCTCGATGCTCGGCGACAAGGGCATTCCACAGCCCGTCGACCGCGCCCTGATCTGTCCGCCGGGCTGCCGCATGGGCACGCTCAGCGACGACGAACGCGCCCAAGTGATGTCGCGCAGCCCGGTCGGCGGCAAGTACGACCAGGCCCTGGACCGCGAATCGGCGTTCGAAATGCTCGCCGCGCAGGCCGAGGCCGCGGCCAAGGAGGCCGAAACACGCGAGGCCGAGGCGCGGCGCCAGGCCGAAGCCGAAGCAGCAGCCAAAGCCGCGGAAAAAAGCAGGCCCCGACGCAGCAACCGCCAGAGCGCGGGCGAGGCGTTTCTCAAGTCCACCCTGCGCTCGGTCGGCTCCCGCCTCGGCCGCGAACTCACCCGAGGCCTGCTCGGCGGCCTGTTCGGCCGCAAGCGTTAGGAAAACCGGGATAGAGCGCTTCGGCGCCGGATTCGCCGGGGATTGATCGGGTCAGTTCGACGCGTGGCGAGGCCTGTGAGTCGCGCGATTTCCCCGTAGGGTGGATAAGCGAAGCGCATCCACCATTCCAACTTCGGAAAAGGTGGATGCGCTTCGCTTATCCACCCTACGCCTTCAAATCCGGCCGTGACTTTCGCCTTTCTTTGCGCCTTTGCGCCTTCGCGAGAGCGGGTTCGGGGTTTCTTGCCTTTGACTTGACGAACAAGCCTTCATCAACGCGACGGGCTGACGACTTTCTCCACCATGTGCTGGATATTGAGCTGCAGCGTGACGTTGCCGCGCCAGCGGTTGAGTTCCAGCCGGTAGGTCACGTGCAGCGGCTCGGGCAGTTCCTGGTGGCACAGGTCGCCGGCCCTGAATGCGATGGCATCGATCGCGGGGCCGCCGCCGGGCGGTTCCAGCAGCAGTTTCAGATGCTTGCTGCCGACCACCCGGCGGTCCAGCAGCTTGAACCGGCCGTCGAACAGCGGCTCGTCCCAGCCCTGCCCCCAGGGCCCGGCGTCGATGAGGGCCTGCGCGGTCTCCAGGCTGAACTCGGACGCGCCGAGCTCGCCGTCACTGAAGACTTCATCGCGGCCGAACCTCAGATTCGCCACGTGGGCCTCGAAAGCCTCGCGGAAGTCCGGCAGACGGTCGGGCGCAAGACTGAGCCCGGCGGCCCGCGCGTGGCCGCCGAAGCGGTCGATCAGGCCCGGATTCGACGCATCCAGTTCGGCCAGCAGGTCGCGCATGTGGACGCCGGCCGGGCTGCGGCAGGAGCCCTTGAGCTCTTCGTCCCCTTCGTCGCCGGCCGGCGCGAAGGCGACCACCGGCCTGCGCGTCTGCTCGCAGATCCTCGAGGCGACCAGCCCGACCACGCCGGCGTGCCAGTCAGGATCGTGCAGGCAGAAGCCGCCGGCCCTGCCGTCGAGTCCGGAAAGAAATTCCGTCGCCAGCCGCTCTGCGGTCTCGACCATGTCGGCCTGTATCGATTGCCGCTCGCGGTTGAACGCATCGAGCTCCTCGGCCAGCGCCATCGCGCGGCCGAAGTCGTCCTCCAGCAGGCAGCGAATGCCGATCGAGATATCGGCCAGCCGCCCGGCCGCGTTCAACCTCGGGCCGGCGATGAAGCCGAGATCGGCCGCGGTGATGTGCGCCAGGTTGCGACCGGCCACTTCCAGCAGCGCGACAATCCCCGGCGCACAGCGGCGCGCCTGGATACGCTTCAGCCCCTGGTAGACCAGCCGGCGGTTGTTCTCGTCGAGGCTGACCAGGTCGGCGACCGAGCCCAGCGCCACCAGATCCAGCAGCTTGTCCAGCCTGAAATCGGCCGACCTGCCGCGACGCCGCAGCTCACCTCTGAGCGCGATCAGCGTGTAGAACATCACGCCGACCCCGGCCAGGTTGCGCGACGGGAATTCGTCGCCGGGACAGTTGGGGTTCACGATTGCGCTGGCGTTCGGCAGTTCCGGCCCCGGCAGGTGATGA
>Ga0209964_1000017_pt1 | contig 31235 bp, 32 predicted proteins | sample SalPonR2_B_D1_MG_FD_185705 | JGI IMG/M metagenome (GOLD analysis project Ga0209964, IMG submission 185705) | Salt pond soil microbial communities from South San Francisco under conditions of wetland restoration - Salt Pond MetaG R2_B_D1_MG... ... | reverse complement strand
CCGTGGCGATCGAAATGCTCAAGGTAAATTAAGAGGGCTGGTGAATGAGGCGGGCCTATATAACAAAGCCCCGGTCTGTTGTAGATTCTTGAGACCGGCAAATAACAAAGCCCCGGTCTCTTGGAACCGGGGCTTGTCCGCGGATAATTTGAGATTCAAGCGTCAGCGCTGGTCTCCTGATGTACAACAAGCTCGGAGGCTGTTGCCAAGTCTCTTTGGAGAAGAGCCTTCTGATGCCGCTTCACCCTTGTGAGGCTTCCGCGTTGAGGTTATTTATACGCGCATCCAATATCCGTGTCAAGCATTTTTCGGAAAAAAATACATATTTTTCCTATATATTCAGTTAATTAGGAACTTCTGGTCGCATCTTCGCTAGAGTTGTGAAGAATATTCTGCAAGTGGCTGAATCGTCGTTTCATAAACGCCCAAACCGCCCATCGATGAGTTGTGACCCGGGTTTTTCCATTCGCAAAAATGCCGGCCGATATTCAGATCAGCCGGCAATATAAGCTTTTCAAGTCAGGCATGAAGCGCCATCAGGGCACCGCCTACATGCCCGCCATACCCATGCCCAGTATGCTCATGAGAAGCGACAAACCGATGAATATGACGAACCAGATCAACATGGCCTTGGCCCAGTTCGATTTCTCGGGATGCGTGGATCCGCTGAATGCCCATATCAGCAATGCGATGATATTGACCAGCGGTATGAACGTGATCAGCAGCGTGAGCATCCACTGACCTACGGATTGTGTTCCCTGATTGATATCCTGCATGAACTCCTCCCGTTAGAAATGGCTTGTGCGCGCCGCAAAGAATCGGGCGCGTCTCCATTGATAACGAAAAAACCGCTGAAACCTGGACAAGCTCGCAGTATCGGATACGCCGCTGAGTTCTGCGTCGTTTATTTGCATCGACCAGACCGTATCGGCCAAAGCCGCGACCGGGCGTTGCGCGACTAACCCGTCGCACCGATGGGGATTCGATCAGAGATTCCCCAGCGGCAGGGCGTGTGGGCGTAGTTACCGATCCTGCCGCCGCGGTCGCACGATGCCGAATTCTTCGCTCAGGTGAAGATCGATCCGGGTCTCGCACCAGTGCTGATGCCCGAACTCACGTCCCATGCCTCACGGCGACGCAGCGTTCCAGTTCACCTTCCCAACTCGCCATTCCGCCGCGAAGGAGGTACAGTCGCAGGCCGCGCCCGTCAAGTATCTGTGCAGCTCGTTCGGCTCGCGGGCCGGTCTGGCAATACAACACGTAATGTTGCGCGTTCGCCAGCGAAACATCGGCGTCCCGGTCGAGGCGGGAAAGCGGCAAATGAATCGCACCGGGCAGGTGGCCTTTCTCGAACTCATCGATTTCGCGCACGTCGACGAACAGGTTCTTATCCAAGTCACATGCGAGCTGGAAATCGATTTCCGGGAACGCCGGCGGCTTGCAGGCAAGCTCGATGCGGTCGCGGGGCAAGCTGCAGGTCGGGCATTCGCTGCGCTTTCTCAATTCGAGCTGACGTGAGGCTGCCGCGCGCGCATCCAGCCACCAGAGGCGGCCGTTCAGGCCGCTGCGTCCGGTGACCAGCCACATCACCGCCTCGGTCGCCTGAATGCAACCGACCGTGCCGACCAGCGGCCCGAGCACGCCCGCCTCGGCGCAGTTGGGCACCCAGCCGGTGGGGGGAGACGGAAACAGACATCGCAGGCAGCCGCCGTCGGCAGCATCGAACAGCGTCACCATGGCCTCCATGCCGGTCGCGCTCGCATAGATCAGCGGCACGCCGAATTTTACCGAAGCATCGCCGCACAGGAACTTGGTCGCATAATTGTCGCTACCGTCCAGCACCAGGTCGTGATCACGAAACAGCGATTCGACATTCTCGATCGAGAGGCGCTCGTCCAGCGCCTGCAGTTCGATCTGTGGATTGAGATCGCTTAGTCGCCGAAGCGCCGCCTGGGCCTTGGGAAGACCGAGATCGGATTCGCCGAACAGCACCTGGCGTTGCAGGTTGCTGCGCTCGACCCGGTCGTCGTCGACGATCGTGATATGCCCGACGCCCGCCCCGGCAAGGTAGGGCAGGCTGGCACAGCCGAGTCCACCGGCACCGATGCAAAGCACACGGGACCGGGCCAGGCGTGTCTGGCCGGCGTCACCGATCTCGGGCACCAGTGTCTGTTTGAGGTAGCGTGTATCGATTTCGTCAGGGCTCATGGGTACGCACGGAGTACTTCAGCCGTGACCGCACAGGGCGTGCCCCTTGACCCATTCGCTGTCGCCGTCGACATAGTGTTCCTGCTTCCAGATCGGGGCGCGGTGTTTCATTTGCTCGACCAGATAGCGGCATGCCTTGAACGCCTCGTCCCGATGACGCGAGCTGGCCGCGGCGACGACGCTGGCCTCGCCAACATCCAGCCGGCCGCTGCGGTGGGTCAGCCAGAGGCGGGTTTCGCGGCCCCATCGATCCAGCGCCTCCGCCGCGATCTCGGCAAACACATTGCGACACAGCGCGGCGTGCAGGTCGTAACTCACGCCCACTACCGACCTGCCCTGATTGAAGTCGCGCACGCGCCCGATGAACAGATCGACGGCGCCGTGACCGGGTGCGCTGCAGAACTCCAGCGCCGAATTGCCGTCCAGAGGCCGGTCCGTTACCGCCAGGTGCATGTTGGTCGTGCTCATCCGCCGCACACCGGCGGCAGCACGGACAAGGGCTCGTCGCTCGGGAGGCGTTCGGATTCGTCGTCCAGCACGCGGCGATCGGTGGCGAAGGCCGAGGCCTTGAGCAGCATCAGTGCATTTTCATCGTCGCCGAAGGCTCGCTCGACCTGCCGTCGGAGATCTGCGACCGTTTTGGCTTCGCCGGGTTCGACGAGCAACGTGCCGTTCGGAACAAATTGGCGAAAGCCACCGAACAACTGCACTTCAAGCGAGTCGGTGGGTGCGTTCATCGTTGTCATGCTGGAGACTCCTGATCTTCAAATCCTTCCGGCAAGGCGGGCAGGCCCTCGGGGTTCAGCCAGCGGCCGGACTTCCCGCCTTCCTTGAGCAGCAGCCGCACACCGTCGATGGCAAGGTCCGCTTCGACCTGCTTGGCCAGGTCCCAGATCGTCAGCAATGCAATCTGGACACCTGCCAGTGCTTCCATTTCGACCCCGGTGCGCGCCGATGTCGCGGCCTGGCAGAACGCGATGACCGCTTCGGAAGCCGGATCGAGCTCGAACGCCACGACAACGTGATCGAGACCCAGCGGGTGGCAGAGCGGGATGAGATCGGCAGTCTTCTTTGCAGCGAGAATTCCGGCCGTTTCGGCCAGGACCAGCGGGTCGCCCTTGGGCAGACTGCGGTCGCGCACCATCGGATAGGCCACCGGTCCCAGTCGGATGCGCCCGGTGGCAATCGCGCGACGGCGAGTGACGTTCTTGCCGCCGACGTCGATCATCCTGTATTGATGGCTGGGCCGCTTGGCGGTATCGGTCACCTCAACCCCCGGTATAGGCGAGATTCGGTGTATCGCCGAAATCACCCTGGTGCAGGAAGTGCGACACCTTCTTGCCCAGAAGCGCGGTCAGCAGGCAGGCCTTGAGTTGTTCACGGTCCTCGTCGTGCTGCAGAAACGGTCTCAGATCCTGACTCCCCTGGCCGAACAGGCAAAGTCGCAAGCCACCACGCGCCGTGACCCGCAGCCTGTTGCAGGTATCGCAGAATCCCGGGGCATAGGGGGCGATCAGTCCGATGCGACCGGCATGTTCCGGGTGGCCGTACTCCACCGCTGGACCGTCTACCGGACCGCGGTCGACGGGCTGCCAGCCTTCTTTTTCAAGCTTTCGGCGCACCACGTCACCACTGACGTGCCGCTTTTCGAAATAGTCCTGGTTGTCGCCGGTCTGCATCAGTTCGATGAAGCGCAAGGCAATCGGCCGGTTTCGCACGTACTCGAAAAAATCAGGCAGTTCGTGATCGTTCAATCCCTTGAGCAATACCGTGTTGAGCTTGACCGAGCCGAATCCCGTTTCCAGGCAGGAGTCGATGCTTTCGAACACCTTCTCGAAGCGCCGGTCGCCGGTAATTTCCTCGAAGCGATCCGATTCCAGGCTGTCTATGCTGATGTTGATTGCGTCCACGCCGGCCGCCTTGAGATCTGCGGCAGTCTCGCGCAGCCTGTAGCCGTTGGTCGTCATTGCCAGTTTCTCTATGCCCGGGGTTTCGCGCACGACACGCACGATATCCATGAAATCCTTGCGCACCATGGGCTCACCCCCCGTCAGTCGCACCTTGGTGGTCCCCAACTCGGCAAAGCCGGCGACCAGCCGGCGAATCTCGTCCACGCTCATGAATCCGGTCGGCTTGCCCTGGTAACCGTTGGGCAGGCAGTATTCGCAACGGAAGTTGCAGACGTCGGTGACCGACAGGCGGAGATATGCGAACCGGCGGCCGAAGCCGTCCTGAAGCGTCGTCAATGTGGCCTCCTTTACGAACACGGTAGGTGCCGAGGTTTCCCGTCTTCACCCGGCTCGACGCAGCTTTCCATCGAGCGGCGCCAGCGCCGTGGTCATCGATCACTTTAGGCGGCAAGCGCTCGGAGTGCGCTGTGTGTATACCAGCGCATACGATAACCTGAACAGGCCTTGCATTGCCAGAAATTCAGACAGAAATCGTATTTAGGTCCGCTGCGAACGATAGCCCGGGCTGACTGGGATTGATCATGATCAAATATTGCGACTCAGCGTTGCGGTCAGTCGGGGATGAACACGGGTTGGCCGGCGAGGCGGAAGCGCCCGATCGCTTCCTGGCCGGGTTCGGAAATCACCCACTTGATGAAGGTCTTCGCTGCCTCGTGACGCACACCGGGCAGAATTCTGGATTGTCGGCAATCACGGCATACCGACTGAAAAAATCCGGATCGCGTTCGACCAGCGGATCCGGGTCGCCACGATTGCCGAAGCTCAGCCAGGTGCCGCGGTCGACGAGGATACAGGCATCCATTGCGCGCGCCAACTCGAGAGCCTGACTTCCGGCCCGTCGTCCTTTCTGCGACTTTGACATGGGCATGGTTCTCGTACCGGCGGCGCTGAATGCCAACCGAACAGCGGCGGGTTACATTAGAATCAGGCGGCTACTGCCAGGAATTTCTTCATGCCGCATATCGCGCCCGACAGCCCGACGCCGCAACCGCTCAGGATTGCTGTGCTTACCATTTCCGATTCCCGCGATTTTTCCAGCGACCGTTCCGGCGATGCACTGCGCGACGGCCTGGAAGCGGCCGGCCATGTTCTGGCGGAACGTGAACTGGTACCCGATGATGTGTTCCAGATTCGCGCCGTCGTCTCGCGCTGGATTGCCGATCCCGAAGTCGAATGCATCCTGACGACCGGCGGCACCGGGGTTACCGGACGCGATGGAACGCCGGAAGCGATCACCCCGTTGCTGATTCGCATGATCGGCGGGTTCGGGGAATTGTTCAGACAATATTCGCTGGAAGAAATCGGCCCGTCGACGATCCAGTCCCGGGCGTTTGCCGGGGTGGCCAACGCCACGCTGGTGTTCGGGCTTCCGGGCTCTACCGGAGCCTGTCGTACCGCATGGAACCGCATCCTGCGACACCAGCTGGATGTGCGCACCCGGCCTTGCAATTTCGCTACATTGATTCCGCGTCTGAATGATGATCCGGGTTGAGACCCGTCTCGGACCCGGCCTTGCGACTTCAATTCTCACAGGAGCATCAACATGAACGAAGAAAAACTGAATATCAGCCTGCGCAAGTTTCTCAAGCAGGTCGGCGTGACTTCACAGCGCGAAATCGAAAAAGCCGTACGCACGGCGGCGGAGCAGGGCAAGCTTCCGCCCGGCGGTCTCGAGGTTTCTGTGCGGCTCGAATGCCCAGCGCTGGACCTCAGCCATGAAATCGATGGCCATCTCGAGACCGACTGAGCCGGCTTGTTCGGCATCCTCGCGTGCCGTCAGCGGGGGGGCGTCGACAAGGGATCGTGATGTTCAGTCGCCGTTCCAGACGGGCTGGGCAAACGGTTCCACGGTGACTGGTGCGCCAGCCTCGACATTGCCCTGATCCGGCGAAAGATTGATCAGGCAATTGGCCTCGCTCATGGATCGGAGTACGCCGGAACCCTGGTGGCCGAAGGGTTCGACCGCCAGGCCGTGCTCATTTGAAACCAGCCGTCCGCGCTGAAATTCACGTCGGCCGGCTTTCTTGCGTATGGGCCGGCGGGTCGGTATTTCGAAGGCAAGCGCCGCTGCGGGGCGGGCGCCGGCCAGCTTGACCAGCGCAGGGCGTACAAGCTGGATGAACGTGACCATGGCCGAGACCGGGTTGCCGGGCAGGCCGAAGAACAGCGCTTTACCCAGGCGACCGAACGCCAGCGGGCGGCCCGGTTTCATGGCGACTTGCCAGAACCCCACGCTACCGACCTTTTCAAGCGCTTCGAGCACATAGTCGGCCGCGCCCACGGACACACCGCCGGTCGTCAATACCGCGTCGAATTCGCAGGCGCGCCGAAATGCATCGTCCAGCGCTTCGGGAACGTCCGGCACGATACCCAGATCGTGAATTTCCACGCCGAGCTCGGACAGCAGACCGAACAGGGTGTGACGGTTGGAGTCGTGGATCTTGCCCGGCGGCAGGGGCTCTCCGACCGGAACGATTTCATCGCCGGTAGAGAAGAACGCCACGCGTGCCCGGGAGAATACCGCGACCTCGGCTGCGCCGACCGAGGCCAGAACACCCAGGTCGGCGCTGCCGATGCGCCGCCCGGCTTCAAAGACCGTCTGGCCGCAGGCCACGTCTTCGCCAGCGGCGCGGACGTTGGCGCCGGATTTGCAGGCTTCCATGAAGCGCACCCGATCACGATCGCGCTCGGTGCGTTCCTGCATCACCACCGAGTCGGCGCCGGCCGGCAGCACCGCACCGGTCATGATCCGCACGCACTCGCCCGAACCCACCTCGCCGTCGAAAGGATGCCCGGCGAAACTCTCTCCGACTTCGCGCAGCTGCCCGCCCGGCTCGGCCAGGTCGGCGGCGCGCACGGCGTAGCCGTCCATGGCCGAGTTGGTGTGGTTGGGCACGTCTATGGCCGCGCTGACCGGCTCGGCCAGTACGCGACCCAGCGCATCGCGCAGATTCAGCCGTTCCCGACCGGCGACGGCATCGACTTGCTCGAGGATGCGTTCGCGCGCCTGCTCCAGCGGCAACGCCGGGCCGTCGTGGCCGCAACCGCCGCCGGCCTTGAGTGCGGATGGGTTCATGGTGTCTCCGTGCATAGTATTGCCGCCAGCGCATCGCGCTGGGCGGGTGTATTGACGTTCATGAAGGCCTCGGGGGCGTCGTCGAACGCGACCCGGACAAACTTCCGACTGGCGTACCAGCGGTCGGGCTTGCGCTCGCCCTCGATCAGTCTCTCGGCCAGGTCCGGCGCGAGGCGGCCATCGAAAAGCGCATGCAGCGAATGCAGCCGGCCATCGGCTTCGGCCGCAGCGATTTCGGCCCGTTCGCGGGTCAGCGCCCCGGCCAGTCGCGCGACCAGGTCCGGAGGCAGGCGCGGCGCATCGCAGGGCACGCACAGCAGGTAATCGGTGCCGACAGCCTCGAACGCCGCGTGCAGCCCGGCCAGCGGCCCCTGGAACCCGTCATGTCGATCCTCTACCACCGGCACGCCCAGATCGCGATAGGCTTCCAGCGAGCGATTGGCGTTGACGACCACCGATCCGACCTGGGGCAGCAGTGCCTGCAGCGTCCATTCGATCATCGGCTTGCCGGCGACCTCGACCAGGCCCTTGTCCAGCCCGCCCATGCGCCGTGCTTGTCCGCCTGCCAGAATCACGCCGGTGATGCGCTCGCGCTCAATCATTCGTTTCGGATTCCTCGAGACTGGAGGCATTGCAGAATTCCGCGTAATCGATATAGCCCGGAAACTTGCTTTCGTCGGCGCAGTAGCGGCATTCCGGATCAGGGCCCAGCGCCAGCTCGCGCATGCGCGTGGTGCGCGCGTCGAACAAAAGCAGCCGACCGATCAGCGGTTCGCCGATGCCGGTTGCCAGCTTGATGACTTCCAGCGCCTGAAGCGAACCGATGATGCCCGGTACCACGCCAAGGACGCCGGCCTCGCTGCAAGATGGCGCCATGTCGGGGTCGGGCGGTTCGGTGAACAGGCAGCGATAGCACGGCCGCCCGCCCGCGGCAAATACCGAGACCTGGCCTTCGAAGCGCTGCACCGCGCCATACACGTTGGGCAGTCCCAGCCGGATGCAGGCGTCGTTGACCAGGTAGCGGGTCGGAAAATTATCCGAGCCGTCGACAATAATTTGGTAGTCGGAGAATACGTCTTCGACATTGCTCGAATCCAGCCGGACCTGGTGGGTGCGGACTTTGATTTTCGGGTTGAGGGCCTCGAGCGTGGCGCGCGCAGAATCGGTCTTGGGCGAGCCGATCCGGTCGTCGCGATGCAGCACCTGCCGGTGCAGGTTGCTTCGTTCCACCCGGTCGTCGTCTACCAGTCCCAGCGTACCTATTCCGGCCGCCGCGAGATAAAGGGCCGCCGGGGAACCCAGGCCGCCGGCGCCGACCAGCAACACGCGCGCGTCGGCCAGTTTCGCCTGACCTTGCATGCCGAATTCGGGCAGGTTCATCTGACGCGCGTAGCGTTCCGCACCATCGGCATCGATGCCCCGGGGGCGCACGCAAGGCAGCCCTTCGTGCTTCCATCGATCCACGCCGCCGGCGACCACGGCGACCCGCTCGTAGCCCAGTCGCACAAGATCGTCGGCCGCGAGCAGCGACCTGGGGCCGCTGGCGCAGATCAGCATGACCGGCGAATCGGGCGTTGCCAGTTCGGTGATCCGGGTTTCAAGTTCGCCGCGCGACAGCGCCCGGGCACCTTCGGGCAAACCCCCGGCCAGCTCGCCGGGATCGCGCACATCGATCATGACTTCGCCGACAGCCAGACGTTCGCGGGCCTCGCTCGGGGTAAGCTGCTGAATCCGGGCGCGTAATTCGGCCAGGCGCCTGTCGAGCACCATCGCGTTCAGCCTCCGGCCACGGATGGCACGACCAGCAGCGAATCCCCGTCCTCGAGCACGGTGTCGAGCCCGTCGCCGGAGCGTATGTCGCGCTCGCGCACGAACAGGTTCACGTGTGGCCGCACCCGGCCGCCGCGGGTCAGGATGCGCAGGCGCGCCTCCGGATGGAGGCGTCCCAGCTGGTCCAGCGCCTCGGCCACGCTGGCCGCTTCGACTGCAATTTCCTGCGCGCCGCCGGTCAGCGAGCGCAGTGCATCGGGGAGTTCGATCTTGATCATCTTGATTTTGCTTTCGGGTCCTGAAATGGTTGGTCGCGCGCGAGGAACTGCGATGCTATCACGCGTCCGCTCGAGGAACGATTCCCACCACGGGATCTGCTTCGCAAGCGGGCCCAAGGCGGGTCAATACCACCCGGTCCAGCACCGGGCTGGCGGCGAGCATGGCAGATGCCGCTGCTTCAGCCGCGCGTTGACGCCGGTCGTCGTCGACCTGGTTGATGACCGCGCAGACGTCAAATGGCCGCGTGCCCTGGAGCAGTCCGTTGTCGGCGCTGAAAAGGCGCGCAAAGTGCTCGGGGCCGATCGGCTGCCCGATTTCGAGTCCCGTGATTTCGGCGATGCGATCAGGCCGATGCGCGATTCGCTCGTCCAGCGACTGGCCCAGTACGGCCGCGGAGACGACGACCAGAACCTTCGCGGTGGACTTCGGCAGCACCGGTTCGCCGGGTTTGGGCGCCTTGATGCCGCGCATGCGCGCGCCGTCGGCCTTGACCAGCGTGAGGTCGAAATCCCCAGCGTCATGCAGCGCTTCGACCTCCTCCGGCCCAAGGCCCGCGACGCGACCGGTCTTGGCAGACGGTTGCAGGAAGGCGCGAACCCGGGCGCCGGTTTCCGATCCCGCTTGCCGGATCAGTGCTTCGGCCGACTCGACGTTGATTTCCATGTCGGCCCAGCGCGGCGGCCTCGGGGTATGCACGGTTGCAGTCCATGCCACCCGACCCGGGGCTTCGGCTGCAATCGCGTACAGCAGGCTCTTCTTGCCGCCTGCGCCGATGGCCGCGACGATCCCTCGCGTTATTCCCAGCGCCTGGAGCAGGGCGGTCATTCGACGCGCCCGGCCTGGATGCTGAGAATCGGCGGCAGGAATGCTGGCAGCGCGTCAAAGCGTTCGCCACGGTTGCGACTGGCATACAGCTGTCCATTGGAGGTGCCGAAATACACCCCCAGCGGATCGAGATCGTCGGTATCCAGCCCGTCGCGCAGAACAGTGACGTAGCAATTGCGCTGCGGCAGGCCATTGGTGAGCGCGACCCAGTCGGACCCGGCGTTTTCGGTGCGATAGACCCGCAGCTTTCCGTCCACGGTGGAGCGGAACTGGGACGAATCCTCGGGAATCGTGAACAGCACGTCCGGATCTTTCGGGTCCAGGCCAAGGGCATAGCCGAAATCGCTGGGCAATCCCGAGGTGATTTCGACCCAGCTTTCGCCGGCGTCGTCCGAGCGCCATGTTCCGGTGTGGCTTTGCCGATACAGGCGGTCGGGATCGGCCGGGTGCACCCGCAAGGTGTGATCGTTGTGTCCGGCCTCGGGTTCGGCCTGCGGCAGGTAGGGCGCACGCACGCCGCGGTTGCAGGGTCGGAAGCTTGTGCCGCCATCGTCGGAGCGATAAACGCCGCCGGCGGCCAGCGCCGCGTACAAGCGATCGTTGCAGGCGGCGAGCGAATGCACCGCACACCCGCCCTTGGCCGGATGCCAGTGCCTCGCGCTGGGATGTTGATGAAACGCATCCAGGCATTCCCAGTGCCGGCCGCGGTCGTGAGAGACAAACATCCCGGGTGGCTCGATGCCCGCATAAATCGTATCCGGCTGCGCGGCAGGCCCGGGCGCCAGGCTCCAGATGACCTTCAGGCTTTCAGGCCCGTCGTCGTCACCGTGTCGGGGGACATCGGCCAGCGGCTGCCAGTCGCGCCCGGCATTCTCGCTGCGATAGATGTGTATGCCCCAGATCGGATGATGGGCGGCCGCGTAACCGGTTCGGCCGCCGTCGCGAGGATCGAGGAAGGCGCGCTGGATTTCGTATCCGGCCAGGTGTGGGCCCTCGATCTCGAATTGCCGGCGCGATGCATCGCTGCGGGCAATGAACAGTCCCTTGCGCGTGCCGATGAGAATCGCGACTTCTGGTTGACTCATGATGGACTCAGCGTTGGATGATTTCGGATAGGATGCGGTCTGTGCCGAATCAGTATAGCCAAGGGTTGAGATATGAGCGCAGAAACGAAAGCACGCGCCAGAGCGATATTCGATGAATTCCAGGATCCGGTGCTGGGGCCGGATCTCAAGGGTGCACTGGGCGAGCCGGAGATTTCGGTCGAGGGCGGTGGTGTCACTGTCTCGCTGACGCTGGGATTCCCGTCGCGTCGCTACGGCCGTCGGCTGGCTCGTGAACTCGAGCGACGGCTGGCGGCCGACGACGCCATCGATCGGGCCGAGGTGCGCACAAGTACCCGCGTTGCGCCCCACCAGACACAGCCGAATGTGGAGCGGCTGAAGTCGGTCAAGAACATCATTGCCGTGTCCTCGGCCAAGGGTGGTGTCGGCAAGTCGACGGTCGCCTGCAATCTTGCGCTGGCGCTGGTTGCAGAAGGGGCTTCGGTGGGGATGCTGGATGCCGATATCTACGGCCCCAGTCAGCCGCGAATGCTGGGCGTCAGTGGTCGGCCGGATTCGCTCGACGGCAATGCGATCGAACCGATGAAAAGCTACGACATCGAGTCGATATCGGTGGGCTACCTGATCGACGACGACGAACCCATGATCTGGCGCGGGCCGATGGTGACCCGTGCCATGCAGCAGTTGCTGGGCGATACCCGCTGGAGCGACCTGGATTATCTGATCGTCGATATGCCGCCGGGCACCGGCGACATCCAGCTGACGCTTTCGCAGCACGTGCCCGTGGCCGGCGCCGTAATCGTGACCACGCCGCAGGACATCGCGACGCTGGATGCGCGCAAGGGCCTGCAGATGTTCCGCAAGGTCAACGTGCCCGTGCTGGGCATCGTCGAAAACATGAGCTTGCACATCTGCAGCAAATGCGGCCATCAGGAGCATATTTTCGGTGCCGGTGGCGGCGAGCGCATCGCCAGGGAATACGGTGTGCCGTTACTGGGTTCGCTGCCGCTGGATACCACGATAGGCAAGGATGCCGACAGCGGTTGTCCAAGTGTGGTGGCCGAGCCCGACAGTGATATCGCTCGCAACTTCATGGAAATCGCGCTGCGCATGACAGCCAAGCTTGCGCTTCAGGCGACCGACTTCACGCACCAGATGCCAAAGATCGTCATCCGGTAAGCGCGCCGTTGCGATGCTTCAGCCAGTGCTCGTGCATAATCGATCCCGAGTTTGCGAATATGGATTTGAGATGGTGGAAACGAGAATCGACCGCAGGCCGGTGACTGGCATAACGCTGATGGTGCAGCACGATGCTGACGGCTGGCAGCTCATCGGTCTCTTCCCGGAAGCCGGGCCGCCGGAAAGCGCAGCGCACTGCCGGCTGGTGCGCGACGGCGGTGATTCGAAAATTTACCAATGGCAGGGTTTGCCGCTTCGTCTGCAACCGGATCAGGGCGACGACTATATCTACAACCTCACCAGCCCCGGGCCGATGCTTTTCGTGATCTGCAAGACCGGCGAAAAGGGCCAGCCGATTCCGCTGCGTGTCACGGCCGACCAGGACGACTGCGTGGCAGCGGTGGAAGTCGACGAAGTCGTGTTTCAGGCCCCGATGCCCAGACCCATCATCGACTGGATACGGCAGTACGTCGAGGCGCACTGGGAACCGGGTCCGCGCAAGCACAAGCGCAAGGGCAAGGGCGGCGACGGCCGGCAGCGGGAGAAAGGCTCATGAAGCATTGACCATGAAAAAACGCGAGCAGCACGAAACAACGCCCGAAGATACCGAGGATGCCGAACCGTTTCTTCGTCGCTGGACGCGGCGCAAGGCCGATGCCGGAGCAAAGCCCGGGCACGGCGAACGCGCAGCGCCGGAAAATGAGGCGCCGGTCTCGGCAGATGTCGAGACCGGTGGGAGTCAAACGGAGCGTCCGGCCGAGACCGGGGAACTGGATGAGACTAGGGTTGATGAAGGCAAGGGTGATGAAGACATGCCTTCGCTGGACAGCATCGACGAAGGGGGCGGCGTGGCCGATTTCTTTTCTCCGCGGGTGAGTCAGGGCCTCAGGCGTGCGGCGCTTCGTCGGCTGTTTGCCCAGAGCACGTTGCCGGTGGTCGACGATCTCGACGATTATGCCGGCGACTATACGAAATTCACCAAGCTTGGCGATCTCGTGACCAACGAGATGCGCCATCGGCTCGAAGTCGCCCGGCAGCGCCTGGCCAGGCGCGCAAAAGAGCAATTGACAACCGACGACTCTGCATCGGCTGCAGGGCCACAGCCGATCGTGACCGGCACAACGGAATCGAACGACGTGGACGATTCCTTGTCACGTGCTGAGGAATCTTTGGCAGGTGCCAAAGAATCCGTGTCAGATACTGAGAAAAACGACGATCAGGAGCATTCCGAGCATGACCGAAACATTGACTGACCCCGGCACCGAGATTCAATGGCCGGCGTCGACGCCGGCGGGGCGTGCCCGGGCGATCGCGCTCGAAGCGCTCGAGCCGATGCCGCAGCCCGAGGCGTGGGTGGAATACAAGTCTTTCGGCCGATTGCTGATCATCGGTCCGGCCGATGATGCATTGCCGCTGGCCAAAGTGCTGGATGAGCACCTGAGCTGCGTGCTGTTGGCAACCCGTCCGCCCGCCGAGCCGCCGGACACCGCGCCGCCTGTGCGCTATCTCGATGGTCGGCCATGCAATCTGACGGGCTATCTGGGCCAATTCACGCTGGATATCGAGGTGGACCGGGGCCGCGTGTTGGGCGCCGGTGCGGCTTTCGGCATCGAGTCGGGGACATTCGATCTTGTGCTTGACCTGGACGGATCGGGCGGCCTGCGCATGGATGAACCGCCGCCCGGCTATTTCCTGGCCACCGATCCGGCCGGGCGGGAAAAAGCGCTGGAGGAATTGCCGCAGATGGTCGGGGACTTCCAGAAGTCACGTTATTTTTCGTATGACCCCGAGATCTGTGCGCACGGCGCCAGCGGCATGACCGGTTGCAGTAACTGCCTACTTGCCTGCGCAACCGACGCGATTGTATCGATCGGCGACAAGATCGAAGTCAACCCATACCTGTGCCAGGGGTGCGGCAGTTGCGCAACGGTTTGTCCTTCAGGGGCGATGCAGTATCAGGCCCCTACGGTCGTCGATTTGATCGACTCGTCGCGGCGCATGCTGAACACATTCCACGACCATGCGGGCGATGCGCCGGCCCCGGAAATGCTGCTCTACAGCGACGAGTCGGCGCAGCCGGAACTGCTCGCGCATGCCGCGGCATTGCCTGAACATGTATTGCCGCTGGCGGTAGAGGACGTAGGTTCGGTTGGAATGGATGCGGCCTTGTCCTTGCTGGCCTTCGGAGCTGCGCGCGTCTTTTTGCTGCCGGGATCTTCGCCCGCGCCAAGCAAGGTTCAGGCGAGCCGGTCCATGCTCAAGGTTCTTGGCAAGCTTCTCGAAGGGCTTGGCGACCGGAATTTTGCCGATCGCGTCGTGTGGCTGGGCGAAGCAGATGATGTCGCCTCGCATGATCGGATTCCGCCGCTCGTCAAGGAGCCGGCTCGCTTCAGTGGTCTGGGCAACAAGCGTGAACTCGTCCGCCGTGCACTGAAGACCCTGTATGGGCAGGCCGAAGCACCGCAGGAGATTGCCGCGCTTCCTCAACAATCGCCGTTCGGCGCGATACAGGTCGATCAGGATGCCTGTACGCTGTGCATGGGTTGTGTGTCCGTTTGTCCCGCATCGGCCGTGCAGGGGGGTGGTGATCAACCCAGGCTCGAGTTTCGTGAGGATCATTGCGTGCAATGCGGGTTGTGCGAACAGGCGTGTCCCGAGGACGCGATAACGCTTCAGCCACGAATGAACTTCCAGGCACATCTGCAGCCGCATTCAAGCCTGCTCAACGAAGCGGCCATGCACCATTGTCCGGGTTGCGGCAAGGCGTTCGCGACCGAACAGATGATCGAAAGCATGCTTGGCAAGCTCACCGGGCACTGGATGTATCAGGATGAAAGCGCCCGGAATCGCCTGTTGCTCTGTGAGGACTGTCGGATCAAGAAGATGTGGGACGATGAGGGCACCATAGAAACACATCGCGACAAGCCTTCCTGAACGGACCCTTAGGCCGCTTCGAATTTAAGCTGAAGCAATGGGCAACCCTGAAAATCGATTGTCGCTGCAGGGCGCGTTAGTCTCTAATTATAATGGGAATTATTCGCATCATAGCGGTCAGAGTTGATGCTGATCAAAAAATACGAGGTCTCAGCCAACAGTTCTGCTTCTTTCTTTGTTAATGCCTTGACTGAGAACTTACTCAAGGGTACATTCCCGAACAGGCCTCAGCTTCAATCTGGATGACATGCCGCCCGAATCGGACTTAAACACACTGCCAAACGGATCCTTTCCGGATTCATCGCGGCAGCAGTGTGAAGCTCCGGACAACCAGCCGGACCAGGCGGCGTTCAACGAAGCGGATCGGTCCCGCGCAGATACCTACAGAATGCTCTCCCGTCTGTTCCGTGCCCCCCCTGATCAAGCTCTGATCGATCTTCTTGCCGATTGCAGTCATCCCGAGCATTCGGATTCAGAGTTGGAACGTGCATGGAATGGACTGGCCGAAGCCTGCCAACAGGCGGATCCGACTACCCTGGACGACGAATTTCATAGTCTCTTTATCGGGCTTGGTCGTGGCGAAGTCCTGCCTTATGCGAGCTGGTACTTGTCGGGATTCCTGCTCGACAGGCCGCTTGCTCGCCTGCGCGCCGATCTGAACGCGCTTGGCATCGAGCGCACGAAGAATACCTCGGAGCCCGAGGATCATGTCGCCGCCGTCTGCGAAACAATGGCGTTGCTCGTTGATACGGAGGCCGGCATCGACTACACCGGCCAAAAGCAATTCTTTGATCAGCATCTGCAGCCCTGGGTTTCCCAATTTCTGGGCGACGTCGCGGCGGCACAGAGCGCGGGCTTCTATCGCCACGTCGCGAAATTGGGTCACAAGTTTTTTGAATTCGAAGAACGCTGGCTGTCATTGCCGCAATAGAAAATGGAGAAAACTGATATGAAAAGCCGCCGTCAGAAAGTGGTGCAAGCGCCGGACCTCGGGCGCCGAAGAATACTGGGTAGCGCGATGGGCGTGGGGACCGCCGCCGGACTCGGTTTGTTGTCGGTTACGGGCAATGCGGCGGCGGAAAGTTCCGCGGCAAAAGTGACTCGCCCGCGCAACTATCACGAGACTGACCATATTCGTCAATATTACAAAAGCACGCGACTGTAATCGCGGCATCGTGAATTAAGGCCGGAGATTCGCCTCATGAAATTGATCCGAAAGCAAGCCACACCTTCCTCGAACTCGGTGACGCGCAGCAGCGCATTCGACCGCCGAACCTTTCTCAAGCGCTCTGGCATCACTGCCAGTGGCGCTGCCGTCGCAGGCAGCATTCCGCTCGGCATGATGCGCCGCAGTGCCGAAGCGCAGACCGATTCGAGTCCTGCCGGTGGCGACGTTGAAGTCAAGCGCACGGTTTGCAGTCACTGTTCGGTTGGCTGCGGCGCCATCGCGCATGTTCAGAACGGCGTTTGGGTCAAACAGGAACCGGACTTCGACTCACCGTTGAATATGGGCGCGCATTGCGCCAAGGGTGCGGCATTGCGCTATCACGGCCTGAGCGACAAGCGGGTGCGCTATCCGATGAAGCTTGTCGATGGACAATGGAAACGGCTGAGCTGGGAACAGGCCGTCGAAGAAATCGGAGATCAGTTCTTGAAGATCCGCGAAGAATCCGGACCCGATTCGGTCTGGTGGTGCGGATCTTCCAAAGCCAATAACGAAGGTGCTTATCTTCAGAGAAAGTTTGCCGCGTTCTGGGGAACGAACAATATCGATCATCAGGCGCGCATCTGTCACTCCACCACAGTCGCCGGGGTTGCCAATACCTGGGGTTACGGTGCGATGACCAATTCCTATAACGATATGCACAATTGCAAGGCGATGCTGTTTATCGGCTCGAACGCTGCTGAAGCACACCCGGTCGCAATGCACCACATCTTGCGCGGCAAGGAAAACGGCGCAAAGATGATCGTCGTCGATCCTCGCCTGACGCGCACCGCGGCGCACGCCGATCAATATCTCCGGCTTCGCCCGGGTTCCGACGTGGCGTTCATCTGGGGCTTGTTGTGGCATATCTTCGAAAACGGATGGGAAGATACCGAATACATCAGCCAGCGCGTTTACGGCCTGGACAAGATTCGCGAAGAGGTTGCCAATTGGGATCCCGCCACGTGCACCGAAGTCACCGGAGTGCCCGAAGAGGAGATGCGACAGGCGGCGCAGACGCTTGCCGAAAACCGTCCCGGCACCATCGTCTGGTGCATGGGCGGTACTCAGCACCATATCGGCAACAACAATACCCGCGCTTATTGCGTGCTCCAGCTCGCTCTGGGCAACATCGGAAAATCGGGCGGCGGCGCAAACATTTTCCGCGGTCACGACAACGTACAGGGCGCGACCGATCTTGGGCCCAATTGCCAGACGCTGCCGGGTTACTACGGACTTTCCGACGGCGCCTGGAAGCACTGGGCGCGTGTGTGGGATATCGACTACGACTGGCTGAAAGGTCGTTTCGACAGCGAAGGCGAATACGATGCCGGCGACGGAACGCTTGCGCATCCCATGAACATTCCCGGCATTCCGGTTTCGCGCTGGATCGACGGCATTCTGGAAGACGCCGAAAGCCTGTCCCAGCGAAACAACGTTCGGGCCGTTTTCTTCCAGGGACATGCCGTCAATAGTCAGACGCGTGGCCCGGAAATGAAAAAGGCGGTGGAAAAGCTCGACCTTGTCGTGATTTCCGATCCTTATCCGACCCATCTCGCGGTCATGTCCGAGCGCAAGAACGGCGTCTATCTGTTGCCGACCAGCACGCAGTTCGAACAGTCCGGGTCGGTGACCGCTTCCAATCGTTCGATTCAGTGGCGCGAGAAAGTACTGGATCCAATGTACGAATCCAAGCCCGATGCGGCAATTCTGCATCTGTTCAGCCGTAAGTTCGGTTTTGCCGATGAAATGTTCAAGCATATTTCGATTGATGAATCCGGACTGCCGAGCCCGGAAGACACATTGCGCGAAATCAATCGGGGACACTGGACGATTGGATATACCGGTCAGAGCCCTGAACGCCTGAAGCTGCATGCCGAAAATCGGCATACGTTCGACACGACGACCCTGGTTGCACGCGGTGGCCCTTGCGATGGTGAAACCTACGGGCTTCCGTGGCCTTGCTGGGGCACGCCGGAGATGAAGCATCCCGGCACCCATGTCCTGTACGACAACAGCAAGCCGGTCTCCGAAGGCGGCCTGACATTTCGGGCCCGATTCGGCACCGAACATGAAGGCAACAATATTCTTGCCGAAGGTGCCTACAGCAAGAATTCCGATATCGAGGACGGTTATCCCGAGTTTTCCTATGGCCTTTTGCGACGCCTGGGCTGGCACCAGGAGCTTTCGGCCGATGAACTGGCCACGATCGCCTGGGTAGCCGGGCTTCGAGAGAAACCGGCTGGATCTGCCAGCGAAGAAGATGTTGCTGAATTCCGCGATCTGGAATCCGACGCGCTCGACGCGGTCAACTGGAAGACCGATCTAAGCGGGGGCATCCAGCGGGTTGCCATAGGCCACGAGTGTGCGCCGTTCGGCAATGCCAAGGCGCGCGCAATCGTATGGACGTTCCCCGACCAGGTACCGCTTCATCGCGAGCCGCTGTATACCGCTCGCTACGACCTGGTATCCAAATATCCCACTTTCGAGGACCGGGGTTCCATCTGGCGGGTTCCGACGCGCTATGCCTCGATACAGGATACCGATCACTCCGGTGATTACCCGCTGGTATTTACGAGCGGTCGATTGGTCGAGTATGAAGGCGGGGGTGAAGAAACCCGTTCGATGAAGTGGCTGGCAGAACTGCAACAGGACATGTTTGTCGAGATCAATCCAGCCGACGCCAATGACCGTGGCATCAAGGACAACCAATGGGTCTGGCTGGAAGGTCCGGAAGGCGGGCACATCAAGATCAAGGCGATGCTCACGGACCGTGTGGGACGCGGGGTAGTCTGGACGCCCTACCATTTTGGGGGGTGGTTCCAGGGCAAGGACCTGCTGGATCGTTATCCCAAGGGCTCGGAACCCTATGTTCGTGGCGAAGCCTGCAACACCGCGACGACTTATGGCTACGATCCGGTGACCTTGATGCAGGAAACCAAATCGACTCTTTGCCAGATCAAAGCCGCCTGAGACGGGAGGAACCGCAATGGCACGTATGAAATTTCTCTGTGACGCCGATCGTTGCATCGAATGTAACGGTTGCGTTACAGCTTGCAAGAACACCAATGAAGTTCCCTGGGGAGTCAACCGTCGTCGGGTGGTAACGCTCAACGATGGCTTGCCCGGAGAGAAATCAATTTCGGTTGCCTGCATGCACTGTACCGATGCCCCCTGTGCGGCCGTTTGCCCGGTGGACTGTTTTTACACGACCGACGACGGCATCGTCCTGCACGACAAGGATCTTTGCATTGGCTGCGGCTACTGCTTCTATGCCTGCCCATTCGGCGCCCCGCAGTTTCCGAAAACCGAGGCATTCGGCGTGCGCGGAAAGATGGACAAGTGCACCTTCTGTGCCGGAGGCCCCGGTGATGACGGTAGCGAGGAGGAGTTCACCAAGTATGGCGCGAACAGAATCGCCGAAGGCAAGCTGCCGGCTTGCGCCGAAATGTGCGCGACCAAAGCGTTGCTCGCCGGAGACAGCGATATGGTCGCCGATATCTATCGTGAGCGGGTGATGCGACGAGGCGGTCGCCCGCAGACCTGGGGCTGGTCCAAAGCCTACGGCGAGGGTTGATTCGCATGAAAAGCAGAATTCCACACGTTGTGTTGCTCATCGCCGGCGCTTTGCTGCTTTCGGCGTGCTACGAGTCAGTCGACGTGACTCGTCATGAGCCGGGCGTTTACAAGGGCCAGGCAGATCCGCTCGTGAAAAAGCTTGAAAATGGCGGCGACCTGCGCGAACAGTTGAATCGACGTTTCGACGGCCAACGGGATCGCTGATCATGCGTTCCGGGAATCGTGCCGTGTTGAAACTGCCTTGCTTGCTTCTGGCGGCAGCCCTGATCGGGGCCTGCTCCATGGAGCACATCGATGAGCCCTGGGTAAATCCGGAACAGCGTGAACTGGTTGAAGGAGAACTGGATCGCGATTCGGAATTGGCTGAAAAACTTCGCGACCGTCTGGCCACGGGTCAGAGTGATCGATGAAATGGAGATCAGGAAAATGAGCAAAGGCACCGCGACGCGCCGCAAGACAAAACGCATTCTGATTGGTTCGGTCCTTGTCCTGATTGCGGCAATGATTGTCCCGCTCACCGGATACGTTTACGTTGCTGTGGCACAACCGCAGATCGAGTCTTCCGCTAACTGGCAGGAAACCAATCCGCGTTCGGAATATTGGCGCGAAGCCCGGCTGGGAAATGAGGGCTACAGTGCAGTCAAGGGGCCCGAGGCAAATGTTCTGATCGACAATGGCGGCCAAAACTTCCGCCAGGTCCGGAATGGACCCATTGCCACGATTGGCCCTTGGGTATTTGCGGTCATGCTGCTCGGTATTGCCGGCATGTTCGTGCTGAGCGGTGGCGGGCAGAAAGTCGAAAAGCCCCTGTCGGGGAAACGCGTGCCGCGGTGGACCGGCTACGTCCGTGCTGCTCACTGGGTCATGACAGTCACTTTTCTGCTGCTCGCCATAACGGGGTTGAGCCTGTTGTTCGGGCGTGCAGTTCTGATACCGTTGTTAGGCGCTGAAGGGTTCTCCGCCTGGGCCATTGCCGCCAAATATATTCACAATTATAGCGGTCCGGTTTTCTTCGTTTCATTGGTGCTGCTGGTATTGGCGCTGGCGCGCGACAACATGCCTTCGAAAGTCGACGTCGACTGGTTCCTCAAAGGCGGTTACGCCGGCAAGCATGTGCCCACCGGCAAGCTCAATGCCGGTGAGAAACTCTGGTTCTGGTTCAACGGAACCGGCGGAATCGTAGTTGCAATCACCGGAATGGTGCTGATCCTGCCGAATATATTTGAAGCCCGGTCAACGATGCAGATTGCCTTGATCGTGCATGCGGCCCTTGCGTTGCTTTATATCGGTGGAAGCTTTGTTCACATGTACATGGGAACTGTTGGTGCCCGGGGTGCGCTGGATGCGATGACCAAGGGGCACGTCAGTTCGGAGTGGGCCGAACAGCACCACGACCTGTGGTACGACGAGGTCAAGAAGGAAGGTCAGGAATTTGTCGGCGAGGAAGCTGAAACCGGACGGAACCGGGGAGCGTCGGCTGGATCGGGCAGCACGGCCTGATACTTTAAAAAGCTTACGCGTCCTCGCTGCTGAATTCCTGCAGACCTAGAAAGCGCCGGATCGAAATGGTCCGGCGTTTTTCATTCACTTCTAGCTGTAGTCGACCTCGTGAATCGACCCCGGCCGCCGTTCCGGCGATTTTCTGATCCTTTCCGATCACTAGCGCCATAGGTGTACCGGGCTGATCGCTTCGGCCCGAGAATTCTCGCAAAACAGGCGACATTCCTTCTTCGGCCCACAGATTCAACCAGGCGAGGAATTGTCGCGAAAACTGTTCCAGCAGCAGTTCCGGCGTCATATCCGGATTCCCGCCTTCTTCGAGCAGGCATCCACCGTCAAAGATTTCACGCGGACTTTCCTCGACGTTGCAGTTCAATGTCAGCGCCAACCAGCCCGCCGCTCGGTCCTCCTCGAGCCATAACCCCGCAATACGTGTGCCGCCGACCAGAAGCGCATTGGGCCAGCGATAGCGAAGTTCCGTCATGGGTTCGACCATAGAGGCAACCGCGGCACCGAGCGAGACAAGGCCCACCAGCGCGATCTGCCCGGTATCGTGCCAATCGAACTCCGGTCGCAGGATCAGGGAGGCGTACAAACCCCGGGCGGGGGATTCCCAGCGGCGCCCGGACCGTCCAAGCCCCATCGCTTGATTATCGCTCCAGACCAGCGTGCCCTCGGGCGCGTTGGCGCGCGCGCGGGCGAGGGCCTCTTTTGCGACGTTTTGTGCATGCTCGATCCAGATCGGTTCGAACAGCGGCGGTAAATCCGGTATGCGGCCTTTTCTATTCGACATCAGTTGACTCGGTCGGCGGGGTCTTGTTGTATGGCCTCAAGGAGCTTGCGCAGCCGTTGTATGGGCGCGGAGAGCATATTCAGCGTTCCTTCGCTGGCTGCAAGCGCGTCTTCGATCAGCGCGCGTCCCTCGCTATGCTGGTCGAATTGCAGGTAAATGCGGGCCAGCAACGCGACGACTTCGAGATAAGCATTGCTCGACTTCGAAGACTGCTGCGCCGTCTTGTCTTTCAGGTGCAACAGCAGCGGCTCGGCCATCTGGGGTTTGCCGCCATCGACATACAGGCGGGCGAGCTCGATCAGGGCGCCCAGGGTGTGGGGATGGTCGGCGCCCACAAGCTCGCGCCAGAGTTCGATATCGGAACGGTATAACGCTTCGGCCTCGCCCCAGGCACCACGCTCGCGCAGCACGCCGGCGAGATTCAGCAGGGTGGTCGCGAATGCCGGGCTTTTTTCTCCAGTGACCTCGTTCCATGTTTCCAGCGCCCGCCGGTAAAAGTGCTCTGCCTCGGCGGATTTGCTCATCGATTCAAGCACGACGGCCAGGTTGTGCATACAGCTGGCCGTGTCTTCGTGCTTCTCGCCATGCAGGGCCATGAGCAGGCCCAGCGAACGGCGATGACACTTCTCGGCCTCGGCAAATTTCTGACATGCGTCGAGCACGGTACCGAGATTGCCCAGGCAGGCCGCGCTGGCCGGGTGCTGGGGGCCAAACGCGGCTTCGGTGATCTCCAGCGCCTCCCGGTACAGTGGCTCGGCGACCTCGTATTGGCCATTCATGTAGGCGATTCCGCCAAGCTGGTCGCAGCACACCGCGGTAGTCGGGTGGCGTGATCCCAGTTGGCCACGCGACAGGCTCAGCGCTCTGCGCAAGACCTGATCGGCGGCGCGCAGATCGCCGGCGCCCTTGTGCGCGCCAGCCAGGTTGCTCAACCACGGAATCAGTCGCGGAGAGTCCGCGCCCGTAATGGCTTCCATGCACGCCAGGCCCAGCTCGTATTCACGTCTGGCTTGATCGTCGTGGCCTTCCGTTTCGTGCAGGCAGGCAAGGCGATGGTGCAGCGAAGCCCGGGCTTTCTCACTATCGCGATTCCCATCGGTCAGTGCCAGCGCGCGTTGGAGTAGCTCGACGGCGGCAGCGGGAGCTGTATCAGCGTGCGTGGCAAGCCGCTGCAATGCCTGGATCAGGGTAGGGGAGTCGCTTTCGGCCTCCGCGCGCTCGACAGCCCGATGCAGCCACTGCACCGGCGCATCTTTCCCCGTTCCGATGCCATAGATATTCGCCGCGCCCACAATGGCGCGGCTGGACGGGTTCGGAATCTCGCAGGCGAGCTCGAGCGATTCGAGCATCGGGCCGCTGCCCCCCAGTGCGCGCCAATAACGAAGCGCCTCGAAGGCGTGAACGGGTTCGCTCATGGCTTCGAGGAAAATGCTGTCGGTCAGGATTTCCTCGACCCGATCAAGGCGGCCGGCTGTCGCCCAGTGCCAGCAAGCCAGCTCGAGCGCATCGACCCCGGTCATTTCGCCGAAATATTCTGCCAGCTTGATATGCAGCATCTGGCGGCGGCCATGGTCGCCCAGCCGGCGCCGCGCCACCGCATCGCGCGCCTTGCCAGACGCCAGCGCGATGCGCCTTCCATCAAAAAGAAGTCCCGGTAATTTCGGGTCGAGCTCGCCCAGTGGCGATTGCGTCAAGGCCTCCAGGTCGTTGGCGTCCAGACCTGCGCGCGAGGCCCACAACAATTCGAGGGCGTTTGCCGCCGCATCCGACTCCAGTAGTTGCGCCGGCAATTGCCAGTTCGAAATCGCGGGCGGCTTGCTTTCGGGAAGCTGGAACACGGCCGCGGCGCGTTCACGGAATTGCTCGGCCGCCGGGCCGGGCGGCGTCGAAATCAGAACAGCCACGCCCTGAGGCAGCCATTCCGGCAGCCAATCGAGATCAGCGGTCAGGCCGTCGAGACTCAATTCGTGCGCATCCTGGATAATTACTGTCAGGCCGCCCATGGCGGACGCGCGAGCCAGCCAGTTGGGCAAGGTTTCACGCATGGCTGCGGGATCGAGCGGAACCGGATCGACGAAATCGAATTGGCGGCGCAGGTCGGTCAACAATCGCCAAAGGAAAAATTCAGGATCGCGACAGTCGGCTGCCAGGCCGGCGGCGTGAAAAAAGCGGGGCGAGCCACGCCGGTTTGCCGCTGCGATCATGTGCTGCATTGCATCTGCGCCGCGCGGCGCGATGAACAGGTTCAAGCCGTCGCCGGCCTCGATTGACGTTACGTCTGGCGCATCGTCGGGCGCGAGGCGATCAATCATCATCTGTGTCAGTACGTCTACGGGCGACAAGACCGGTTGAGGCATCTGGGGCTTTCCTGAACGGTTGAGTTGCATCGATTCATTCAATACACCTGATTATCGGTCAAAGTGCCGAGTGGGTGGCAGGCGCATCTTCGGGGTAGTTGTTCCAGGGGCTTATCGATTTCTCGGTCTGCTCCCGGGATGCCTCTCTCACATGAGTTCGCATAATGTATATTATGTTAAATAATATATCTGCCCGAGCCATTCGGGCTGGTCGGCATTGCGCGCGACCCACGGCTTGTGGGAACGTATATATTTTCGAGGTTATGGCTGTTTCTAACTGTTTTTATTGTTTAAATACACTAAACTCTGGCTAGTGCTCAGCACCACCGAGATCGAATTTCCCACGAACAATGCTTTCGGCGTCAAGCGCAGCAGTAAAGACCGCCGCCTTTGCGCAAACATGGCCTTCCTGTCTTCATGTGCGACGCGATTGGCCGCCGAGTCGGTACAGCACGCCGCTAAAGCACGATTGCATAAAGACCGGCAGTTTGGCAGACTCTTCCGAATGCATCGATTTTTGCTCCAAGCCGTTATTGCAACCTTTTCCTGCGCGCTGTTCGTCGCCGATGCGACGGCCGACGACGAATGGGTATTTGCGCCGGCGCCTGCACCGGACGCGAACGCGATGGGCTCCGCGGATGCGAAAGCGATATGGGCGCAACCGCAGTTTCGTTCCAGCGCCAGTTCGAAATCGGCCTGGATCAACCAGGGCGACTGGCTTTTCGATCGTTTGAGTAATCGCGGCCTGCGGATCGGCGACCCCGTCCATATCAGGATTTTCAAGCAAAGCCGACAACTGGAGCTTTATCTGCAGGGCCGGGAGGGATTCGAACTTTACCGCACGTATCCGATCTGCGACGTCTCCGGTATGCTCGGGCCGAAGCGATTCGAAGGTGACTTACAGGCCCCGGAGGGTTTTTACACGGTCGTGCCCGAACGCCTTCACCCACATTCGGACTTTCACCTCGCATTCAACCTGGGTTATCCGAACGAATTCGACAGGTCCATGGGCAGGACCGGCAGCAACATCATGATTCACGGCGGTTGCGCCTCCAACGGCTGCTTCGCCATGACCGATTACTACATGGAGCAGATCTACCTGCTGGCCGAGGCTGCCTTGAAGAACGGTCAACACGAAATCGGCGTCGAGATCTATCCGTTCCGGATGACCGAGGAAAACCTGACCGCCCACGCCGCCTCGCGCTGGATCGAATTCTGGCGCAGCCTCAAGCCCGTTCATGACCATTTTGCCGGAAGCGGGTATCCGGCCAGGATCACCATTCAGCCCGACGGCTATCGCCTTGCCGATTCGGAGCGCGGCAACGGGCAGCCGTCTGCGGCCCAGACCGCCAGCGCGCCATAAACGCGGTTCAATCCGCCTCCCCTGCACTGTTTCAAGCACCGCGCTTCAGCGGCTGTTTCATCGTGTCGGCAGGGCCGCATGCCGTTATCCCCCTGGCTTTAATCGTGATGACTGTCGGCGGCCGGATACAGGCGTCACGGTCAAGCGCCGGTCATCGAAGGAATCAGGCTCACAGCCCAGGCGGTCGAAGCATAGGTTTTGCCTATGATATCGGCCGCAACAACACGCGCTACTGTACAGACTTAATGTGGATAATTATTTAATGATATTTATTAAATACTTATGGAATTTATGTAAATTCATTTCTAGATAAATGCAGGGCCGATGACGCCAGCACCGTGCGGAAGTTGGGGTAGATGGCGGCGTCGAAAATTCGATGGGTTTCGAGGCCCTCGCCTAGGCGCCGGGCCAAACCTGATGCGGTATCGGGTGGTTTATTTCTCCATGCCGCTGAATATCTTTCCCGCGGCGAACCGACTTCGATATTCGTTGCTTGCCGCTTGCTGCGGTAGTTTGCGAGAGGCTAGAATCTCCAGCACTGGCCATTGGCTTCGAGCAGGCATTTTTTGCCGTTTTGCCGGCCGGATAACAAGACCAAAACAATCCATTCAACCAGGGAGAAGGGCATGCAGAATCGTGGTCGCTTTGACTGCGTCTTGATTGCAGGTTGCGCGCTTGCGCTAATCCAAAGCGCCTCGGCGCAAGTCGAGACAGATACAGGTTCAATCCGGAATCTTGGGGAAATCATCGTCAGCGGCGAGCGGCCACGTGTGATCGAGCAGGCTGGAACGGTGGATCTGATCACAGCCGAGGAGATCGAACGTTCAGGCGCGCGCACGCTGAATGATGCAATCGATTTGCTTCCGGGCCTTCACGTTCGCGTCGGTGGCGACGGTCGGCCGCGAGTCGATGTACGCGGTCTGCGTACCAGGAATCTGTTGATGTTTCTCGATGGCATACCGTTGAATTCAACGTTCGACGGCCAGTTCGACCCGGCGGCCATCCCGGTCGAGAACATTGCGCTGGTAAAGGTAACCCGCGGCCCATCGTCAGTCCTGTACGGGCCCGGAGGCAATGCGGGCGTCATCAACATCATTACCAAGGGTGCCGGTCAGGACGTGGACGGTTCGCTTGTCGTCGAACGCGGTTTCGAAAAATCGGAATACGCCCGCGGTTACGTAAGCGGCCGGCATTCGGGCGTGGGCATCGTGTTGTCGGGATCCTGGATGGATCAGAGTTACTTCGAGCTTTCGGATGACTTCACCCCTACCCCGCTCCAGCCTGACCAGCGCCGGATCAACAGCGACCGTGAAGACGCCGCGTTGTTCGGCAGCCTCACCTGGTCGGCGTCGGAGCGCTTGCAGTTGGGCGTCAGTCTTAATTATCGAGATGGCGAACTGGGAAAGCCAACCAGCACAATCGATCGGTCGGCTTCCGATTTCGCACGACGGGTCCGCTTCGAGCGAGCGGTATTCGAGCAAGTCAATTTACGCGCTGCCGCCGACTGGAATCCCAACTCGACGGTTACGTTCCGGCCGTCGGTTTTTCTCAACGAAGCCGATGAGACAACCAACGGTTTCGACGGATCAGGGTTCGATACCCAGGACGACCCCGGTTCCTTTAGCGAGATCGCATCGACCACCATTACCGGGACCGACAACCAGCTATCGCTGTCGTTCGGGCCCGGCACTCTGCTGAGTTTTGCCGGCCAGTATCGCGAAGAGGAATGGACCGCGACCGGTTTTTCCGTTGAATCCGCCGGTGGCGGCGGTGGCGGCGGTGGCGGCGGTGGCGGTGGCGGCGGTGGTTCGCAGACCACCATCGAACCCATCAGCAACGACCACGCCGTCGCAATCTATTCGCTGGCTACGGAATACGAAGCGGCGCCGCAAGGGCCTTTCTCCTTTGTCGCCGGCGTCGGCCAGAACTGGATAGACATCCCGGGTCGGGGCGTCGTCGACGATACATCCTTCACGCTCGGCGGTGTTTACAGGCAACCGGGGTTACCTACCCTGCATGCCTCGCTGGCGCGAAAGATACGCTTCCCGACGCTTCGTGACCTCTTCGCCACGGACCGGGGCAATCCGGATCTCAATCCCGAGATCACGTTGAACTACGAGCTTGGGGTTCGGCATGAGTTCGAGTCACTTCCACTTGCCGCCGGCTTGACGTTTTTCAGAATCGATGCCGAAGAATTCATCGAGCGCATAGATGGCGGTCGTACCCAGAATTTCGAGGAATTGCGCTTCCAGGGCAGCGAAATCCAGTTGGGCTACAGACCCATGGACAACACCCGGATTGATTTCGGCTACACCTGGCTGGATTCCGAGAACCGCAGCCCGGGCGCGCCGCTGGAGACGCTGCAGAATCGTCCGCGGCACAAATTTAGCGTGAGGCTCGACCACGACTTCAGCTTCGGCGGCCAGGTCGAAATGGAGTTGATTCATAACCGCGAGAGTTTCGTGCTGTCCGGCGGCAATGCGGACCGGCGCCTCGAACTGGACAACACCACGACCGTGAATTTAGCGGTGTCTCAACCCCTGTGGAAAGAGCGGCTATGGCTTACCCTCCGGGCCGAAAACCTGATGGACAAGGACAATGCCGAGTCCTTCGGTTTCGAACAACCCGGGCGCACGGTTTTCGTGGGGTTGAAGCTTAAATAGCGTCGCTCGTGAGGCTTGCCGCGTTCCTCCGGCGGGCGCGGCCTTTTTAACGTCCGGCGCTATGGGAAATCAGCGTTTGCTTGCGCCGGTGCAGCCGCGCCAGACCAGAATCGCACCCAGCGAACCGATAAAACCGAAAACCAGGTGAGTGGTTACCGGCCAGAGCAATCCGGCGGCAATTGATTCGAACTCAAGGCCGGTCGTTCCCGCGACGATCCAGCGAACCAGCGGGCGACTTGCCCATGCAAGCGCGCCGATAGCCGGGAGCACGACCAGCGAGCGCCGCCAGTTGACGGAGATGCGTGGCGCGATCGCCAGGACCAGACCGCAGATCGGATACAACAGCGGGGCCAGCGCGCCCCCGCCGATAACCCAGGCCGACCCGCCGGCACCGATGCCGGTAGCGGTCCCGGACCACCGATTGCCGACCATCAGCATGCCCATGGTCATGAGAAACATGGTATCCAGGCCGTGCCGGCCCGGAAGATTCATTGGAAAGCGGAATGCCTGGTGCACCGCCACGACGATCACGCCCAGCCCCAGCAGCATAAGCAGTCGTGTCGTATCGAGTTTACGAGTATCGTCAATACTGACGGATAACGTCTCTGCCGACGAGTTGCCATTCATGATCATCAGCGCTCTTTGATTTATCAACCAATAGTACTGCACGGTTCTTTATCAGTAAAGCACGCGGCCAGGGATCGACCAGCACCCGGTCTCCGGGTTCGGGGCGCTCGCCGGTGCGGGCGCGCACCTGCTCGATTCCCGTCTTTTTCAATAGGGTCTCGACTCGATGGACGCCGTTCAATTCGCGCACCCCGCGCAACCAGACGAAACGACCATCGTCACCGGTCCGCCGTAAACCTGCCGCCGCAAGTGCCCCGATGGCGCCGATTCGCTCTCCGGTCAATCCTTCGAGCATGATTCCGTGCGCGCTCGCCAGTTCATGCGCTGCCGGCAGGTAAAGGATTTGTCGCTGAGCGCTCCGACCCCAGCCGATCACGGCATCATCGACGTCGTCCCAGTTGGCCACGCAAAGGCCCGCATCCGACCCCGGCGCGGCCTCGGCCAGCAAGAATTCGCGGCAATAATCCTGCAGCTCGGTCAGGCTTCCGGACTCGGTTTCGACATCGATGCACAAGGCGCTGTTATGCGAGGTATACGGAATCTCCGGGTGCACAAGCAGTTGATGGCGTGTGACACCGCGCAGCCTGCCCAGATTGCTCGATTCAATCCGGGCACCCAGTGTTCTCGCTCGAAAACCCGTGCCGCGCGATTCCAGATTGTCGGTATCGTCGATTGCTATCAGCAGGCGCATCCGAGACCTCTCCCTGTTCAAACGGCATCGATCAAAATCTAACCGTTCAGTCAAGTCCAGTCTAGCACCCGACCCGGCCGGACCCGCACGCGATAGTCGGCGATTCCACCTGCCGGCGGCCGCTTCGTGTTGCCGTCGAGCATACCCACAAGCAAGCCTGCCGGCGCATGATCGGGTATATTCGCGTGGCCGTTAAAAGCATTCTCAAGCCTATTGCCATTGTGGCAGATTCAATCTCCGGGACATGCTGATATGGACTCGTTTGTTCTGACGCTCGCCGCCGTTACGCTTGCCGAGCTGGGAGACAAGACCCAGCTGGTGGTGATCTACCTGGCCGCCCGTTACCGCAAGCCGCGCGCCATTCTGGCTGGAATTCTAGTCGGTGCGACGGCGAATGCCGGCCTTGCGGTGGTCGGCGGCGCGATCCTGTATCGATTGCTGCCTCCCGGCCTTCTCGACTGGGTGGTAGCCGCGGGGTTTGTCGTGATCGGCCTGTGGATTCTGCTCGGTGATAGCCACGAGGAAGAAGAAGTGCCTTCGACAAGCCTGTCCTCGCACGGGGCGTTCTTCACGACGCTATGGCTGTTCTTCATCATGGAAATGGGCGACAAGACCCAGCTGGCAACGGTCGCGCTTGCTGCCGGCCTGCCGCAGCCCTTGTGGGTGTTCGTCGGCGCGGCACTGGGTCTGGCCGCGGCCAACGTGCCTGCGCTCTGGCTGGGCCACAGGTTCGCGTCGAGGCTGCCGCATGCCCTGCTCCATCGCCTCAGTGCGGGTTTGTTCATCGTGATCGGAATTGCGCTGATGATTCGTCAGCTTGCGCAATGAATGCCGATTGCGCACCATGAGCGCAGTTCGCCTTTCAGTGAGGTTCGCGTCATGAACAAGAATTCGGCAAGTAGCCTTGCGGCGGTCGCGATTGCCGTCCTGTTCGTCGTCCTGATCACGTTTCGAGCGACCACCGGTTCGCCGCTGGTCGAGATCACGACCCCGCTGGGCGTAATGACGCTGCTGGTCGGCGTCGCGGCGTTCTGGTTCTGGCTGGAGCAGACCAGCGAATGGACCATCTTCAATTTCCTGCCGCCGCTGCTGTGGATCTACGCCACGCCCATCATCCTCAGCAATACCGGCGTGCTGCCGTTCTCCAGCGGCG
>Ga0209964_1000016_pt1 | contig 31300 bp, 32 predicted proteins | sample SalPonR2_B_D1_MG_FD_185705 | JGI IMG/M metagenome (GOLD analysis project Ga0209964, IMG submission 185705) | Salt pond soil microbial communities from South San Francisco under conditions of wetland restoration - Salt Pond MetaG R2_B_D1_MG... ... | reverse complement strand
GTGTGTGTTTTTCGTAGGAGGCGTCTCCAGGCGCCGACCGATCAGATTTACCTCGGGCATTTGATCGCGGCCTGGAGACCGCTCCTACGCGGCGGTGATGGATTCCGTAGGAGGCGTCTCCAGGCGCCGACCGAAGCGGTTCAGTCCGCGGTGATCGATTCGTGCCGTAACCCGTTCGAGATCCGCTCGATCGTGGCCTTCGGAATATCGGCCTCGCGCGCGAATTCCGGCCAGCGGGCGACGGCCGAGCGCACCTGTTCGAAGATTTCGCGGTCCAGCCCGCGCTTGAGGCCCGCCAATCGGGCGCAGGCGCGGACATCGGCGAACTCGAAGTGGTCGCGCTTGCCGTTCAGCGTCATCTGGTGGTGCGCGGTCCAGTCGCCGTCGGGGTTGTAGCTGTAGACCAGGTCGAACGCCGGCGCCAGGCGCCATTTGCCGGCGCGATCCATCAGGTAGGCAATGTTCTTGACGTGGTCGTCCTGGTTGCGGCCCAGGATGTTGAGCACCATGCGCCGGTACTGCTGCTCGATCTCGGCCATGGATAAATTCAGCTGCCGCATCACCCGAAACGCCTGTTCGTAGCCGTAGGTGCCGGGCTGGTTGTAGTCGTAGTGGGCGATCGCGCACAACGACTGCATGTGCAGTTTCCCGCCATCTTCGGTGCGGTCGAAGCGCCGGGTCATGAAATGCCGGCGGCCGTTTTCTTCGAACAGCCGGCACTCGTTCATTTCGATGCCGGCGGCCAGCGCCATCCGGTAATAGGCGTACTCGATGGCGCAGTAGCCCTGCGGATCGTTCAGTTCCCGATCGCGGTTGCCGGACACGCCGTCGAACTTGATCAGCCAGTGCTCGAAGCCCGGGTCGGCGTCCACTTGCCCGGAGCGCACTTCGTTGGTCTCGGGGTTCCAGGCGATTACCGCCTTGGCGCGTGCGCCGCCGGCCGAGGTGCCGACGCGCAGGATGTCGGCCATCGCCTTTTCGCTGGTGTCCTCGCCGAACGCCTGGCGCAGCGAATCTCTGTCGGCCAGCACTTCGGAGGCCAGTTCGACCAGCGCGTCGACGTCCAGCCGGGTCGAGCGCGCGGCCCGCGGCCCCAGCCGGGGTCGGAACTCCAGCGCGCCCATGCCGCGCTTTCCCGTATAGCAAAGCCGCTCGACCGCGTTCATGGATTCCGGCGGGCGGCCCTGGCGCGCCAGCCAGGCGTCGATCAGCTTGTGGCCGAACTTGTCGGGAAGCGAGTCGGCCAGCAGGCCCGGCAGGCCATAGAAAGTCGCGTGCGGGAGTTCCGGAAAACGGTAGACCCGTTCGGACAGCGGCATGGTCAGCGGCGCGACCTGGATGCTGCTTTGCTGAAACTCCGGATCGTATTCGAACGCGGCCGTGCGGTCGTTCTCGGACAGCGCGACGGCGCCGATCGTCCGTCCCCATAGCCGCACTTCGGCCAGCGTGGTCACTGCGAATCCCAGTGCCAGTCCTCAGGCGTCGATCCGGATTCCTCGCGCTTGCGCACCCGCCTGGGCGTCTTGCCCCCATGACGCAGCAGTGCCATTGGTCGGATGGCATCGACCGGAATCAGCGCATCCAGGGCCGGTAGCAGTTCCAGCACCCGAAAGAGCCGGATCAGCGTGGTGGCCTGCGCCGATTCCCCGGCTTCAATGCGCTCGACCGTGCGCTTGCCCACCCCGGCCTGCTCGGCAAGGTCGGCCTGGCTCAGGCGCAGTTCGATCCTGCGTTGGGCCAGGCGCCGTCCAAGTTCGTCCTGGATGGCCTGATCGGAGTCGGATTCGGATATTTTCATATTCGCAATTATAGGCGAATAAAGATAAATATTCGTTTTACCCGCAATAAATTACGATTTACGTATATCCTCTGACTCGCAAGCAATTACGATAAAAAATACATTCAGGGTTTTAATCGTCATAAATGGCGATATCAACGGCCATCTTCCAGGTGCCGCGCTACGCGTCGTCGACGGCTCGCGCAATGGTTTCGGCTGACCGGCGGGTCAGATTCTTGTCGACTTCCTTGTCGACGAGTGCGCGGGTTTCCGTATCCAGCTGTTCGCGCAGGAGGCCCAGAAAGGACGGCTCGGCCACGATCGAAAGCGACTCGATCTCGCCCTTTGTCCGGGCCTTCTCGAGATGGTCGGCCAATTGACGGGCGAAGTCCTGCGCCTCGCGTTGCTTGGGCTCGGTGTGTTTCTGATTGTCGCTCTGGCCGTAACCGTGGGATGAGAAGGTCTTGCCCTGGCGATCGTGCTCCAGATCGCGTCCGGGCAGGCGGGACTCGGGATGCAGCCAGTCCTGGCGCTCGACGGGTGCACTGAACTTCTTTTCGCGGGTGAACAGGCGGGCCTCGGTGGAATCGGCTGCCAGGATCCAGTAACTAGCCATTGCAGTGAGCCTCCAGAGTGAAGTGATGAGAATGTTCGGCAACGGCGCGGTGCGGCGCTGGCGCTGTTTATTGCTAAGATCAGTCTAACAAACGCCGAATGCATCAGCGCCGTTATCCGGCGCTGGCTTACACTTCCCGGCCATGACGAACACGATTCCGGCACTGTTGTTGCTGTTGTTTCTGGCCCATCTGATCGGATTCGCGGTCATCGGGCTCAGGCGCCGGCAGTGGTATTACCTGGCCCTGGTGACCACCTTCGGCTTGCTGAGTGCGGCATTCGCCACGCAGCTCATCGCACCGGAGGCGCAGGTAGCGGGTATGGCGTGTTACCAGCTGCTGCGCCGGGCGGCGTGGCTGGCCGCGGCTGTTTCCATTTCCTGGACCGCGCTGCGCGTGCTCCGCAACAGGCGTCGCCGGGCCTGATCGCCGCTGTCGACGCTCGATCAGCGGGTCGCCCGAAAGCGGGCTCAGATCGCGAATTCAATGACCAGGTCGATCAGTTCGTCACGCGTGATCTTGTTGTCGTGGTTGGAGTCGAATTCATCGAAAATCTTGTTGTCGGTCTTGACGTCGTGCTCGCCGAGCAGGCAGGCGAGCAGGTCCTTGAATTCACGCCGGGAGATTGCCCCGTCGCGATTTTCGTCGAACTCCTCGAACAGGGCTTCCACAAGCTCTTTGCGGTCCATGTTTGCTGTTCCGTGATTTGACTCTGCTCGGAAATGTATCACCGTTGGCGCCCCGGCGGGCCGGGTGTTCGAGGCCCGGGGCGATTGGACCGATTCCGGGTCCGGCATGAACCGTCGCGCCGCGTGCTGCATGTAACAAGGGAACCTATGAATGACCCGTCGCGCCCACGCAGGGTCATTCAGAGGTTCCCAAATCAATTTTTGATCCTGCGGGCTTCCGTATAATCTCGACAATACGGTCGGCGTCGACGGTACGCGTCACGAAAAAAATCCTGCACGCCAGAGGTTCCAGTGAATTATTGGTCCCCCGGACATAGGAATCGAACACGGCGCCGGTTGCCGCGGCGTTTTTTTGTCGTCTGGCTGCTGGCGGTGGGAATTGTGTCGGTCGGTGTTCCGGCATTGGCCGACGTTCCGATCGCTCTTTCGCTCGAGCAGGCATTGTCCATCGCCCGTTCGGACAACCCCGCCATTGCAATCGACCGCGCCCGCAAGGCACGGGCGGAAGGTGCGCGGATACGAACCCGACAGGGCTTTTCGCCGCGACTGAGTGTGACCGCGAGTCAGCTCCGGCTTGATTCTTCGGCCCTGGACAACATTCCGCGCATCAATCCGGATTTTCCGCCGTTGTTCACCGCGTCCTCGCTGGGGCCTCTCGAAGGCAACCTGGTCGGCGTGGAACTGGTTCAACCGCTGATCAATGTCGGCGCCTGGAACGCGCGCCGTCAGGCAGGCAGTGCTCTGGCGGCGGCTGAGCTGGGCTTGGATCGGGGCACGCGGGAAGTCCAGGTTGCCGTGGTCGAAGCCTATTACGGGGTCGGCGCCGCCCACCGTCTCGTCGAGGCCGAAAAAAGAGGTCTGGCGACCGCGCAAAGCGCCTTGCGCCAGACCGAGGCCGGGCGGGCACAGGAGCTGGTGGCGCCGGTCGATGTCCTCAGCGCGCGCACGCGGGTCTCCGAAATGGAAACACGGGTGGCCCGGGCGCGCGCGACGGTGGTTGCCGCCAAGGGTTCGCTGCGTCGTCTGCTCGGCATGCCGGGTGATCGGGATTTGACGCTGACCGACGAGGTGCCCCGGCCCGTTGCACCCGGCCCGATGGCTGCCGACCTGGAGCATATCCTCGCCAACCGGCGCGATCTCAAGGCGCTGGAGCAGGGTGTGGAGGCCGCGGAATTCGGCGTCAAGCGGGCCAAATCGGCCTGGTTGCCGGACGTCAACCTGTTGGCGCGCTACGATCGACTGGCGGGCAACGAGCCGATCGATTTCAGCGAAAACGGCTGGTTGCTGGCCGTAAGCCTGCGCTGGACGCCGTTTGCCGGTTTCGACCATGTCGGCGCGCTGGGTGAGGCCAGGGCGATAGAGGACGAAACGCGCGCCCGATTGAGCGCGCTTCGGCAGGGCGCCTGGGCCGAAGCTCAAGCCGTTCATGCCCAATGGCAGGCCGAGTTCGAGGGGTGGCAGAGCGCTTCCAGGGCCGTCGCCGGCGCCGAAAACGCGCTGGCCCTCACCGAGGCCCGGTATGCCGAGGGTCTGGACGACATTACCGCGCTGCTGCGTGCGCAGGCCGAGGAGCTGGCGGCGCGGACGCGTGAAATCAATGCCCGGTTCAACGCCGTCGTCGCGGCGAGCCGCTACCGGCTCGCCGTGGCAGAAGACCTCGACGCCGCGCTGCCATGAATCAGTCAAGCGCATATCTTTCAATTCCGGCGCTGCTTCTGGCGATGCTGCTTTCCGGCTGTGACGACAGCGAGCAGCCGGCTCGATCAACGCCCGCCGATTCCGGCAATCCGATTCAAGTGCAGGTTGCGCCGGTCGAGGCGCTCGATGGCCAGTCGGGCCGCACCCTGGCCGGCGTGGTCGGGCCGGTTCAACGCGCCCGGATGGGCACGCGCCAGGCCGGCACGGTGAAGCAGGTCCTGGTCGAGGCCGGCGATGCCGTCGAGGCCGGCCAGCCGATCATTCGCATCGACGCGCGCGATCTCGAGGCCGCGCGCCGCGCCGCGCGTCAGCAGTTGCAGGCCGCACGCCAGGCCTGGGAAGTCGCCGATAACAACGAGCAGCGGTTCCGGCGCCTGTTCGAGCAGCAACTGATTGCAAAGGCGAGGCTGGAAGAGGCCGAGGTTGCCGCGAGCGGCGCTCGCGGCCGCCTTCAGCAAGCCGAAGCCGAGCTGGCCGCGATCGGCGTGAACATCGATTACGCCACGGTGCAGGCGCCCTTCGACGGGGTCGTCAGCGAAATCATTGCCGAAGTGGGCACTTTCGTCGCGCCCGGGCCCGCCCTCGTGATCTTCGAGGATCGAAGCAGGCTCGAAGTCAACGCGGCGATCGACCAGGCCAGCGCGGCCGAGCTTGCGCCCGGCGATGTAATCGAGATGAACGCCAGCGGATTGGATGCCGCTTTGCGCGGCCGTGTCCAGGCGGTATTGCCTGCGCTGCGCGCCACCGGCGTTGGCCAGCGCCTGCGGCTGGTCATCGACGACCCGCCGCCGCAGTTGGCGCCGGGCATGATCGTCGAGTTGCGCCTGCCCGCGGGAGACACCGCCTATCCGGTGGTATCGATTCCCGCCTCCGCGGTGTGGCGGCGCGGCCAGCTTGACGGTGTGTTCGTGGTTGAAACCGACCGGGAGCAGCGCTTGCGCGCGCGTCTGCGCTGGGTATCGGTCGCACCGCGAAGCCGCGGCGGATCAAGCGTGCAGATTCTCCAGGGGCTTTCGCCCGGCGAGCGCGTGGTGGTCGGCGACGCCGTCACGTCGCTGGTCGACGGCCAGTTGATCGCGCCTCGGTTGATCGAACCGGCAAGCCCATGAGCTCACCCGGATTTGCCGGCCGCATCGCCGATCGCCTGATCGATTCGAAGCTGGTCCCGCTGATCGTGGCCGGCACGTTGATTGCCGGCATCTGGGGGCTGGTGGTGACGCCGCGCGAGGACCGGCCCGAAATCGAAGTGCCGACGGCCCGGATCGTGGTTCCGTTTCCGGGCGCCGGGGTCGAGCGCGTGGATGAACTGGTTGCGCGACCGGTCGGGACCTGGGTCGGCCAGCTCGAACAGGTGACCGAGGTCAGGTCGGTGGCGTCCGCCGATGCCGCGATGCTCGAAATCGAGTTCTCCACAGGTACCGACGACGTGCAGGCGTGGAGCCTGCTCCGGGAATTGCTCGACAGCAATCGTGCCGAACTGCCGCGGGACGCCGGGCCGGCCGAAATTCGCACCATCGGCGACGAACTCCTGACGATCCTGATGCTGACGCTATCGAGCGCCGAGCGCGACGGCGCCGAGCTTCGCAGAATCGGCGATGAAATGGCGATCGCGCTCGAAGCCGTGGAGGGTGTCAGGAGCGCCCAGGTGTTCGGCGGCCAGCCACGCCAGATCCAGGTCCGGCCGCGCCCGGATCTCATGGCGGCGCGCGGTATCGGCCTTCTGAAACTGGCCGAGGCCATCGAGGCGGCCAGCCTGCGGTTGCCCGCCGAAGTGCTTCGCGGAGAACAGGATCGACAGGTCCGCATCGGAAAAGCGCCGGCGACGCGGGCGGAAATCGCGCAGATCCAGGTCGGCGCCGGGCCGGCCGGCGTGGTCTACCTGGGCGACGTGGCCGAGATTCTCGACGCGGCCGCGCCGCTGGAATCGGCCAGCCTGCACTGGCAGCGGGGTGCGAACCGGGAAGTGACCGCCGTCGCTCTTGGCCTGACCAGCGTGCCCAACAGCAACGTCATCTCCGTTACGCGAAACGCGATCAGCCGTCTGGAGCAGCTGACCGAAACGATGCTCCCATCCGATGTCCGGGTTTCAATAGGTCATGACTCGGGCAAGATGGCGCACGACACCGTGGTCAGCGTGCTCGAGAATTTCGCGATCGCGACCGTGACCGTAATCGCGATCATTTTTGCCGGGCTCGGCTGGCGTGCGGCGGCCGGTGTCACGATCCAGCTTCCGTCGAGCCTGGCCATCGTGCCGCTGGCTTACCTGGCCCTGGGCTTCACGCTCAACCCGGTTTCGATCGCGGCAATGATCCTGGCCATCGGTTTGCTGGCCGATGACAACGTCATCATCATGGAAAACATCCGGCGTCATTTCCGCGAGGCCGGCGAGCGAAGCCGCGAGGTTGCCGTCGCCGCGGTCGACGAGGTCGGCAATCCGACCATGCTGGCCGTGTTTCTGATCATCGCGACGTTCATGCCAACCGCTTTCATCACTGGCGAAATGGGCCAGTACACCCGTGCGATTCCGGTCGGGACTTCGCTGGCGATAGCCTTCTCGCTGGTGATTGCGCTGACGGTGACGCCCTGGGTCGCTTTCCGTGTGCTGCGTGCACCGAAAGACAATGCGCAGGACAAGTCCGACAACGGCCGGACCGAAAAGGACGAGAGCGCGGGCGGGCCGATGAGCGACGAGCGCAGCATTCCGGGCAGCCCACTGGCGCGCGGCTACCGTATCGTGCTGCGTCCCTTTTTCGATATGCCCTGGCTGCGCTGGCTGTTGTACGCGGTGCTGGTCGTATTGCTGGTCGCAAGCGTGGCGATGGTGTTTGCACGGGCGGTGCAACTGACCCTGGTGCCGTTTCTCGATCGGGACGTTTTCGTCGTCGAACTCGAATTGCCGCCCGGAAGCGCGCTGGAACAAACGCTGAATGCCGCCTCGACGATCGGTCGCGAGCTTCGGCAGCATCCCGACATAGAAGCCTACACGGTATTTGCCGGCACCGATGGGCCGCTGCTGGTGCCGCCGTCGGGGCCGCCGAACCTGGATATCGGAAAATCGCACCGCGCACGCATCTATGTCCAGCTGCCGCCGCGCGAGCAGCGCCGGTATTCCAGCGTCGAGATCAGCCGCGACCTGGCATTCTCGCGGTTGCCCGATCTGCTGCAGCCGTTCCGGGCTCGCGCCTGGGTGCGAAATATCCCTTCGGGGCCTTCCAGCGAAAACGATATTCAGGCCGAAATTACCGGCGAAGACGCAGCCGCCCGGGAACGCCTGGCCGATGCCGTCGCCCGGCTGCTGGACGACCACCCCGCCACCGGCGCCGTCGAGCGGTTTCCCAAGCCCGTCGGTCCGGAACTGAAGCTCGAAGTCGATCTGATTCGAGCGTCGGCCCGCGGCGTGCTGCCGGCGCGCGTGGCCGCGGCGGTGCGCATAGCGCTGGCCGGCCGAACGGTCGCCGAACTGGACGTGCCCGAAGAGCGGCGTCCACTGCCGATCGTCGTCAGGCTGGATCCGGCGAGACGTCAGCGGCCCGAGGATCTATCCGGCGTATATATCGAAAACGAAGCCGGGGAACCGGTGCCGTTGTTCGACCTGGTCCAACCCTCGGCGAATCGGTGGGACGCCAATCGTTATCGTCGTGACCAGGTGCCCATCGTCTACGTGGCGGCCCGCGTGAACCGTTCGCTGAGCCAGCCGGTCTCGGTCCAGCGCGACCTTGTCGCGGAACTCGAGCGCCAGATCCCCGACCCGCCGGAGGTTCGCTGGTTCGGGGAGGCGGACAGCGATCGGCACTTGACCCTGTTCTGGGGCGGCGAGTGGGAGCTGACGCAGCGCGTCTACCGCGATCTCGCTGTGGCCGGGATCGTGGTCGTGTTGCTGATCTATATCGTGCTGGCGGGCTGGTTCGGTTCCTACGTTCTGCCGCTGCTGATCATGGCCCCGATTCCGCTGGTCGTCATCGGCGTGATTCCGGGGCACTGGCTGATGGGACTGGACATTGCCGGGCTGGGCGTGCTGGGCGTAATTGCGCTGGCCGGCATCGTCGTGCGGAACGCGTTGCTGCTGGTCGATTTCACCGAGCGGCGCGTGCACCACGGGATGGAGATCAGGGATGCCCTGGTCAGCGCCGGCGCCGTCAGGACCCGACCCATTGTGCTGACCGCCGGCACCGTGCTGTTCGGCAGCGGCGCGCTCGTATTCGAACCGGCATTGATGCCGCTGGGCATCACCCTGGCCACCGGCGTACTGGTGGCGACCCTTTTGACGCTGATTCTCATCCCGGTGCTGTACTTCCACGCGTTCAATGAACGGGATGCCGACGCCGGCGAATGACCCCGGCAGTTCGCGCGCTGAAGATCGCGTAATCTTGCATGAACCTTTTGGCTTGTCCGGCCGTCGCTCATTCAAACCACGAGCATTTCCGCAATGAACCAGGCCGAACACGACTTGCTGGTGATCGATGCCCAGGACGGCAGCCGAACGGCGCTGGATACACTGGTGCGCCATCATCACCGCAACCTGCTTCGCTTTGCCTACAGCCTGTGCCGCGATACCGCGCTGGCCCAGGATGCGGTGCAGGACGCCTGGATCAAGGTCGCCGGCCGCTTGCGCAGTCTGGACGATCCCAGGGCTTTTCGCGGCTGGATCTACCATGCGGTCCGCTGGCGGGCGTTCGACCTGCTCAAGCGGTCGCACCGCCACGACCGTTCGCTGGAGGCTGCCGACACAGAGGTCGAACGGCCTGTCGGCGACGAGAGCAGGGACCGCCGAATCGACCTGGGCGCGGCGATCGCCGATCTGCCCGGGGCCGATCGGGAAACCCTGCAACTGTTCTACGTCAACGGCCTGACCATCCCGGAGATCGCCGTGGTTCTGGATATTCCGCCGGGCACCGTCAAGTCACGCCTGAACCGGGCCCGCAACCAATTGAAGCAGCACTTCGAAGGAGAAGATCATGAACATCGATGAAAGAATCCGCAACGAGCTCGAGGCGCAGGGCGGCGCGGTCGACGAATTGACCGTCGAAGAGAAGGGCCTGTTTCCAATGCTCTTTCGAATCTTTACCGGCGGCCTGGCGCGGTGGGCTGCATTCGCCATGGCATTGACCCTGGCATTCGTCGGCCTGACGGTCTGGTGCGGCTATGAATTCTTCACCGCCGCCAGCGTCGACGACCGGGTGTTCTGGGGTGTGCTGGCGGTGGTAGCATTTCACGCCGTGAGCATGTTCAAGATGTGGTTCTTCATGGAGATGAACCGTCACTCGGTGACCCGCGAGGTCAAGCGCGTCGAGATCGCGCTGGCCCGCCTGGACAAAGACCGGACGCAGCAGCAATGACGTTTTCGACCCGTATTCGGGACCTGATGCAGAAGTGGCTGCTGCTGATCGCTCAATTATTGCTAGTCTTGAGCGAACTGATCGATAAATGCGAAATCTGCTGATGACTTCAACCTGGATAACCCCTGATCTCTGCGATGCCCATCCCGACGAAGTGCGCGTGGTGCACGGCATCCAGTGGCAAAGCTACGGCGGCCGCCGATCGTTCGGCGGCCCCCTGGAAACAGTCAAGTGCTTCGAGGACAACTCGCGCGTCAAGGAACGCCTGGCCTCGCCGGGCGAAGGGAAGGTGCTGGTGGTCGACGGCGGCGGTTCGCTCAGGCATGCGCTGATCGGCGACATGATCGCCGAAAAGGCCGTCGGTACCGGCTGGGCCGGCGTGATCATATTCGGCGCCTGCCGCGACGTGGATGCGCTGGCCGACCTCGACATCGGCGTGTTCACGCTCGGATGTGTGCCGATCAAGAGTGTGCGCAACGGCGAAGGGCAACTCAACGTGCCGGTCCAGTTCGGCGGCGTCACCTTCAAACCTGGAAACTACGTCTACGCCGACGGCAACGGCGTGATCGTGGCCGGGCGGGCGCTGGCCTGACATGGTTCGTCACGCCTCGTGACCCGGTGCGACCGGTCGCCCGGTCCAGGTGCGGTGCCGCTGGCGGCGCGGATCGGGTTCACATTGTGGATGGTGTTCTGGATACCCGTAGTGCTGGCCAGCCAGGGGCCGCAGAATTTCTGGTGGCTGTGCAACCTGGCCCAGTTCATCCTGCTGTATTCGGTGTGGACGTCCAACCGTCTGCTGATTTCCAGCCAGGCCGGTACCATCGTTGTTGTCGGGGCGGTCTGGACCATCGATCTTGTCGGCGCGTTGATCACCGGAAGCAGCCCGTTCGGCATCACGCCATACATGTTCAATGAAGATCTGTCGATTGCATTGCGCGCCACTTCGACCTATCACGTCTGGCTGCCGCTCTTCGTGCTGTGGCTGTGTCGAAGACAGGGGTATGACGGCCGGGGCTTGTGGCTGCAATGCGCAATCGGCACCGCTGCCATCCTGGGCGGCTGGATCTTTGGCGATCCGGTGCGCAATCTCAACTACACCATCGCGCCATTCGGGATACAGCAGGTCTGGTTGCCGCAGGCGCTCTATATTCCGGTCCTGTGCGTGGGTACTGCCGTGCTGGTTTACCTGCCCGGACATCTCGTCGTCAGGGCTATTGCCGGGAGGTCACTTCGCTCATCCGGGTCCCCGGGTCACGGTAATGCCTGAACGAGCGGCCTCGGCAGGTTTCGACCGCCGAGACCTCGAAATGCAGGATGCCCCGTTATAAAGGCGGCCGACGGCCTGATAGGAAGAATATCAGCGCCAGGACCAGACCGATCACGAAAAGGATCCAGGCGATATTGGTGGCCGCGCCGGCGATACCGCTCAGTCCGAGTGCGCCGGCAATCAAGCCGACGATCAGGAATGTCAATGCCCAACCTAACATGGCTACTCCTCAAGACGAATTGAATTGCCAGAATAGATCCATCCGCCCTGTTCGTCGATAACATAGGTTAATGCGACGCGCTTCGCGTCAGCGTACGGTTGTAGATCACATGCGCGGTATCATCTGTTGCGCGTCGCCCGGCACGGACAATCCGCCCTGGATTCTGTAACGACCTTGCATGGATTCAGCCCCGACACAAACAAAGTGAGGATCCAGATAATGAAAAACGCCAGTTCCAACAATGCTGATATCAAGAATCGAAGCCCGAAGATGACGAGTGCGCTTTTCGCGCTGCTGTTTGCGCTCGGCGGCGGCGCTGTGTTGACCGGCTGTGAACAGCAAGGTCCGGCCGAGGAAGCTGGTGAAGAGGTCGACGAGGCGGTCGAGGAGGCCGAAGAGGAAATCGACGAGGCGGCCGAAGAGGCCGGCGATGCGGTCGAAGAAGCGGCAGACGAAGTCGAGGAAGAAACAGACGACAATTGAAGTCGCATTACGCGCTATTGCCGATCAGCCGGAAATCCGGATTGATTCTGGTCAGCGCCCTGCGCAGTTCCATGGGCCGGCAACTCCAGGTTGTCGGCCCTTTTTTGAGCGACGCATCCCGCCGCTCCGTCATTTACCGTCGATATAGTCCCGGTCGTCGAAACTGCGCACCCATTCGGGCTTCCAGGCCGTGAGCATCGACAATACCGCACCGTTAATAAAGCCCTCGGGCAGCATTGCGATGGGCAGGAAGACCAGGTAGTCGTTGGCGATCCGGTCCAGCGGATAGGCGCCCGCCAGCCACAGCAAAAGCGCACTGGTCGCCACGACGGCGGCCATGACCGCCATCGACGCGAAGTGTGCGCTGACGATGACGTAGACGAAGTAATGCTTCGGGAAGGCGTGAAAGACAAGCGTATGCAGCCGGTTCGCCAGCAGCACCGGCATCACCACGGTGATCATGCCGTTGATCCCAAGCGACATCCATTCATAGCGACCCACAGCGGTCAGGGCAATCAGTGCGGCGGCCGTGCCGACCAGCGCCAGGCGCCAGCCGAAGATCAGCACCATCGCTGTAGTGCCCAGAAAATGCAGCCCCAGCCCGGTCTGCGATTCGGCCTTCATCCACCACAGGCCGATCAACAGCACGATGGCGCCGAGATAGACCCATTCCATCAGGTTCCGGTGCAGCAGCTTCCACGGGGCGCCGGCCGCGTTCCAGACCACGAACAAGGCGAATATCGGCCACGCAGTCCAGATGATCCATGCGGGCAGCAGTTCGGCGGGCAGGTTCATTGCACTCCAGTTGCAGTCGGACGCGATTCGATATCGTATCGAACGCGCGTCACGACGCGGATGCGCTTGCAGGCCGGATTCAGATCTCGATGCCCACCGAACCAAAACGCTCGCGCAGCCGATCTTGATGACTGCCCGGCCAGTAAACGCGCTCGCAGTCGCGGCAGCGCGTGAAGGCGTCGAAGCGTTCGAGTACGTCGGCCGGAATTTCGCCCGCCTCGACCGACCGGCCAAGCGCGTCGGCGTCGAGCGCCCGGAGTTCGCCGTTGCACCGGATGCAGCGCGAGAACGGCTCGAACAGGTCATCGAGCTGGAAGCGGTCGACCACTTCGCGCAGCTGTTTCAGTGGTTTGGTGGCGTGCACGTACCGGCCGTGCGTGACGCGGCCGTCCTTGAGCAGGCCGGTGTCGCGGGTCAGGATGATGCGGTGTTCGTCCCGTGCGGTGACGATGATGTGCTCGTCGGAGAAATCGTTGGCGTACAGGCTGTCGAAGCCGAGCGCGCGCAGGTAGCCTGCCAGCCGGCCCAGGTGCACGTCGAGGATGAAGCGCGGCTCGCGCAGCGGCGCCGGTCTCAGTCCGGAAGCGCTGGACACGTCGAAGGCCTCGAATACCGGATACACCGCAACCCGCTCGGCGCCTCGAAGCAGGCGGTCGAAGCCTGCCGACTGGCCGTCGACCAGCACCAGGTCCACCTCGGTGTGCGGCACGCCCAGTGATTCGATGCGATCCTTGACCGACGGCGTGCCGTCGAATTCGTGCTCGAAGCTCCGGTATCGCAGGTCCGGCGCCAGAAAGTCGTTGAGCTCTGCGTAGAAGCGAAACGTCGCAATCGCGCGGGCGGTGGAACCGGATGCTCGGGCCGGGGGCGGGCACATGGCCACGAGTGTATCCAACAACCTGCATCCGGATACGTACACTGGAGCCACACATGACTTGAGAGACAGGGATGATGACGGACAAGAATTCCGATGAAGCGAACCCGGCCCGCCTGCTGATGAACCGCGGCGAGTTCTCCGAAATGGCGCTCGAGACCCTGGATTCGCCGCCGGAGGCGAACGAAGGCGAGGCCGTGTTCCGGATCGGTCGTTTCGCGCTGACCGTCAACAACGTCACATACGCCACGTTCGGCGACAGGCTGCACTACTGGGATTTCTTTCCGGTCGACCGCGCAGGCTGGGGACAGCTGCCGGTGTGGGGTTATGCCGACGTTGTCGAGTCCAAAGCCGACGGCGTCGAGGCCGGGCAGCGTTACTACGGTTACTGGCCGGCGGCCACCCACGTCAAGCTGCACCCCGGCAAGGTCGGCGAACGAAGCTTCCGCGACGACGTCGCGCACCGCGCGAAGCTGCCGGAAATCTACAACTGGTACCAGCGCACCGACGACGATCCGCTCCACGACGCGCAAACCGAACCGCTGCACGCGATCTACCGCCCGCTGTTCGTTACCGCGTTCTGCCTGGCCGACTTCCTGGCCGAGAACGACTTCTTCGGTGCCAGGAAAGTGCTGATCTCGAGCGCGTCGAGCAAGACCGCGTATGCCGTCGCCTACTGCATCCGCCGACACTCGAAGATTGCCATGGTCGGCCTCACCTCGTCCGGCAACCTGGCATTCGTCCGGCGACTGGGGCTCTATGATGAGGCCCTGCCATATGATGACCGGCACAAGCTCGACACCGGCGAGGCGACCCTGTACATCGACATCGCCGGCAACCCGAAACTGCAGGCCGACATTCATGAACACCTCCGCGCCAATCTCGTCTACGACTGCAGCGTCGGCTCGGCGCAGTCGCACGTGCCGCCGACGCCGGCAAAAGACCTGCCCGGCCCCAATCCGGAATTCTTCTTCGCCCCGAACTGGATTTCCAGGCGATACAAGGACTGGGGCGTGGGCGAGTTCAACCGGCGCTCGGGCAAGGCCGGCGCGGCGTTCTTCGAGTACGTGACCGGCAACGGTCTCATCGAGTTGTCGGAGCATACAGGTCTGGAGGCGGCTCGCGAGGTGCTGGCCGAGATGATCGAGGGCAACACCGATCCGGCCAAGGGTCACGTCATCGCCCTCTGACTTCGTTTGGTCGCTCGACTGATGCCCCCTGTGTAAACTGCCGTGATGAAACTCATATCCAACGGCATGCCCGTGTTTGCGATGGCTGCACTGGCCCTTGGCGCATTTCTCGGCTACCGCCCGGCAGCGGCCCATACCATCGCGTTCGACGACCAGCGCCGGCAGCAGGTCGCACAGACAGCCGAATCGCTGGAGGCGCTGCACACGTTGCTGGTGCTGCACGACGGTCAAGAAGTGTTCGAGCGCAACGTGCGCGGTCCCGGTCCGTCGGTGCCGGCCAATCTGAAATCGCTGTCCAAGACCATTCTTTCCGTGCTCGCCGGCATCGCGATCGACAGGGGCGTCATCGAGTCGGCCGATCGTTCGTTGGTCGGGATCCTGGGCGCACGAGTGCCGGAAAACGCTACCGAAGGCGTCGGCGAAATCACGCTCGGCCATGCACTGTCGCTGCGCACCGGCCTCCAGTCGACCTCGGGGCGCAACTACGGCCGCTGGGTGCAAAGCGACAACTGGGTGGCGCACGTGCTGACGCGTCCGATGGTTGACGAACCGGGCGGCCGCATGATCTATTCGACCGGCAGTACGCATCTGGCCGCAGCGGCGCTGGTCGAGGCCAGCGGCGAGACGCTGCTGACACTGGCCCGCGACTGGCTGGGTGAACCGTTGGACATCGGGATCCAGGACTGGATGCGCGATCCCCAGGGCATCCACTTCGGCGGCAACGAAATGCACCTGTCGCCGCGCGGCGTTGCGCGCATCGGCGAGTTGTACCGGCTCGGCGGCGAAATCGACGGCCGGCGCGTGATCTCGCGCGAATGGATCGAAGCATCCTGGACGCCGCGCGGGCGATCGCCCTGGAGCGGGGATCTTTACGGCTACGGCTGGTTCATCACCGAAATCGCCGGCGAGCGTGCTTACTACGGCCGCGGCTACGGCGGACAGATGCTCTACGTCGTGCCGTCGAGATCGCTGACCGTGGTGATCACATCGCGGTCGGTACCGCCTTCGGAAGGCGGTCGCTACGTGCGCCGGCTGCACGGCATCGTCGCCGCGCTCGTGACTGGAATCGAGGCGGGCTGAACACGCGGCCGGGGCAGCTATACTGCGGCCTGATTCGAGAGTCTTTCAACCTTCATGGCGCGAAAATCCCTGATGCGGCGCGGACGCGGCGGGCAAACTGCCGAAGCCGATGACGATGACGATGCGGTCGATACCGGCCCCAGCAAGAGCGCGCTGAAAGCCCGGGATCATGCCCTGCAGGATCTGGGCGCGGCGCTTTCCGAACTGCCGTCCGGCCGGCTGGCCGCGCTGGATATGCCCGACGACCTGCGCGAAGCAATCCGCGATTACCGGTCCATCCGCGCCCACGGCGCGAAGAAGCGCCAGCGCAAGTTTCTCGGGCGCCTGTTGCGGCACATGGATACCGAGCCGTTCGAGAAAGTGATCGAGGAATTCCGCACCGGCAACCGGGCCGAAGCGCGCGCGCTGCACCAGGTGGAGCGCTGGCGCGATGAACTGGTTGCCGACGACGAGGCGGTCACCCGGTGGATGTCCGAGCATCCCGACACCGACGCCCAGCACCTCAGGAGCCTGGTTCGTTCAGCCCGCAAGCACGATGCCGCTACCGGGCTATCGGAACGCCACGGCCGGGCCTACCGCGAACTGTTCAAGTTCATCCGCGAGCATTTCGCCGAATAGCCATTCGAGCGATATCCGGGATTTCGTGTCGAATGTGCAGATACCGGGTGGAAACCGCGCTCCAGTCTTCGAGTTGCCTTACCATAAAGCTCATTACTGTTGGTATCCGGAAGCTCTTGTCGGGGCGGAATTCGATCGGGGGAAAGACGTGTCAAAACCGTTATTCAAAGCCGGGACGGTGCACAGCTATTGTGCCAGGGCATTGCTGTGCGGCTGGCTGTCGGTCATGGCCACGCTGCCGTCGTGGGGACAGGATGAGTCCGGCCCCGGCTCGGTTCGCGAACAGCTTGAACGCGCCCGCACCATCAGCTATACCGATCACTGGCAGGACGCACAGGCCATTCTTGACGAGTTGGCGCCACGGATCGGCGAGTTCGAGTTGCGCGACTTCGCCGCCTTCCATTTGCAGGAGGCCCGTCATCTTGTTATGGACGACCGTCCCCAGGAGGCGCTGGAACGCGCAAGGATGGTGCTCGAAAAGCCCCTGGACGATGATCAGCGGTTGCGGGCCCTGCAGCTCGCGGCCCATTCGGCGGTAGTGTTGCGCGACTACGAAACCGCCTTCGAGAAACTCATGGCCGCGCTGGCCATCGAACCCCGGGTCGACGATCCTGTGGCCGGCATCTCGACCTTCAATATGGCCACCCACATGTTCGGCAGGGTCGGGCAGCATGAGCGGGCCATAGAGTATGGACAGGAAGCGATCAGCCGCGCGATCGAAGCCGGTGACACCAGCCAGGAATGTGTCGCCCGCCAGCGCATCGCGTCGGTCTACGCGTGGGCCGACCGGCCTGCGCAATCCGATGAGCAGCATCGCCTCGGCATCGCCGCGTGCAAATCGGTCGGCAATGATTTGTTCGTCGGCGCGCTGCAGGCCGGCCTGGCCGACCTGGTGCGTAGTCAGGGCCGGCTCGAGGAAGCGCGGGAACTGGCCGAGGCTTCCATCGCAGCGATGGAGAACGCGGGCTATCCGCTGGGTGCATACGAGGCTCGCCTCGTGCTGGCGGCAACCATCCACGACCTGGGCTTGATCGATCCCCAGGTGAGGCGCGACTTCGAAGAGATCGCGGATTACTTCAGAAGCAATAGCCTGTGGGACCAGGTCGCCCGCATCGAACTGTTGCAGGCGCGCATCGCCGAAGAGCGCGGCGAATCGGACCGGGCGACGGAGCACTATCGCCTTCACCTCGAGGCACGCGACCAGTTTATCGACCGCGATCGCGCCATGCGCCTGGCCTACCTGGAATTCGAGTTCGATACCCGTTTCAAGGAGATGCAGATCGACCTGCTCGAGGAAAACGCCCGGCTGGCGCAGGTCGAGGCCATGACGGCAAACGAGCAGCGCCGTCTCCGAACCATCATCCTGTTGCTGTCGATCTCCGTGGCGGTGCTGCTGGCCATTCTGTTGATCAATGCATTCCGCGGGCGCCGGCATTTCCGGCATCTTTCCCGCCATGACGCGCTAAGCGGTCTGGCCAATCAGGGCTGGTTCCTCGAGCGTGCCGACGCCATGCTCGAGGAGGCCCGGCGCAAGGGCGCGTCGCCTTATCTGGTCATGGCCGATATCGATCATTTCAAGAAGATCAACGATGCATTCGGCCATCTTTACGGTGACCAGGTCCTCGGCCAGGTGGCACGACGGCTGCGTGATGCCTTCGGGTCCGGGGCGCTGATCGGACGGGTCGGCGGTGAGGAATTTGCGGTGCTGATCGTCGCCCATCGACTCGATCCGGTCATCGAAGGCATAGAGGCCTTCCAGCAAGAACCCCCGGGATCGGGCCGGGCCGGCGATCCCACGGTCACGTTGAGCTTCGGCATCGGCCGATTTCGCGAAGGCGAGCGTCTGGAAGATTTGCGCAAGCGGGCCGATGCAGCGCTGTACCAGGCCAAGAACGAAGGACGAAATCGCTATATCGTCAGCCCGGAAGCGCGGGAGGCATAAGAACACGGCGCCGAAAAGCCCGTGGTCTCCGAGTGCCCCGGGCAAGACCGCATGCGCTTGGTTCGCCCCTGCGCCGCAGGGATGCTATATTCAGCCCGGGATGTGATGTACATCGCAAAAAATAGGGGCTATTCTCAGAGGGAAGCACGATGTCTGCAAAAAAAATCTATGCCCACATTCGCAAGGACCAGCCGGAGGGTTACCAGCCCACGGACACGGCGGGTTACTACTACATGTTCACCGGCGGCTACGCGTTCGACTACGCTCACAACAAGATCGGTCGGAACCCGGTCGGCGACGACGACGGTCCTGCCGGCGAAGTCAAGCTCTCGGATGAGGAAGACGACTGGACGATCGAGGTCAAGGACGATACCGATGAGGGCTTCAGGATCGCCCGTTGGAACCTGGGTACCGAGAACATCCCGGGAATTTCCTTCGACCCGGCGCCGAATATCGACTTCGACAAGCTGAAGAAAAAGATCAAGATCGATGCGTCGAACGTGCCGACCGGTCACCACGACGCCTGGGACGGCTACTCGGTGACGCTGAAGAACGACAGCGGCACGCGCGTCAAGCTCGACCCGCGTCTGTACGACGTTCGCCCGGACTGACGCAGAGCCCGGGTAGTGCGATACTGGGCTTATCTCAGCTACGCGCATGCCGACGAACGGGATGCGCTTCGACTGCATCGGCGGATCGAATCGTTCCGCGTGCCGAAGCAGCTTCGCGGCACGACGGTGGCGGGGCTGGAGGTGGGCGATCGGCTTCGCCCGCTGTTCCGCGACCGCGATGAATTGTCCAGCTCGGGCGACCTGAAAACCAGCCTGGAGGATGCGCTGTCGTCTTCGACGGCGCTGATCGTACTGTGCAGTCCGGCGGCGGCCGTCTCGCACTGGGTCAACCAGGAAATCGAGACCTTCGTCGCCGAGCACGGTCCTCGCCGTGTGTTCGCATTGATCCTCGACGGCGAGCCCAACAGCGGCGACGCACGCGAATGTTTCCCGCCGGCGCTTCGCGGTCAGGGCGCGGCCGGGCTGGAGCCCATCGCCGGCGACCTCAGGCCGCATGCGGACGGACGGCGCGACGGCACCTTGAAAGTCATCGCCGGCCTGCTCGGCGTCGGCTTCGACGTGATCAAGCGACGCGACGCCCAGCGCCGTTACCGCACCGCGATGGGTTTCGCGGCAGCGGCCTCTGTGGTCGCAGTGCTCACGACTTTCATGGCGGTCTATGCCGTTCAGCAGCGCGATATCGCGGAGCTCAGGCGTGCCCAGGCCGAAGAATTGATCGGTTTCATGCTGGGCGATCTCCGCACGCGCCTGCGCGAGTTGGGCCGGCTCGATGTTCTCGACGCTGTGGGCGATCAGGCAGAGGATTATTTTGCCGCGCTTCCGCCGGCCGAAATCAATGATTACGCACTGGAAAAGCAGGCGCTGGCGCTGCGCCAGATCGGCGAAGTCCGGCTGCAGCAGGGCCGGCACGAAGACGCCCAGCGCGCCTTCGAGACTTCGCTCGCGCAGTTGGGAGAACTGGCCGAGCGCAGGCCCGGCGACGCCGGCGTGCTGTTCGAACGCTCCCAGGCCGAATTCTGGGCCGGCGCGGCGCACTACCGCGCCTTGTCGCTGGCGCGTGCCAGGGTTTACTTTCAACGGTACGCCGATACCGCTGCGCGGCTTGTCGGCCTTGAGCCCGACAACGCCGACTACCGCCTCGAGCAGGCCTATGCGCTCTCGAACCTGGGGTCGCTGGCAGTCGATCAGGGTGACCTGGAGGCGGCAGGGCAGGCGTTCTCGAGCGCCGGTGAGATCTTTGTCGAGCTTGCCGGAAACGACCCGGACAATCCGGATCTGCATTTCGAGGTTGCGGCCAACGAATCCTGGCTGGCGGCCGTGCGCGAGGCCCGCTTCGACTGGCCGGGTGCGGTCGAATTCAGACGCGCTGCGGCGCGCCAGCACGCCGATGTTTCGGCCGTCAGCGGGCACCCTTTCCATCGGCGTATCGAAGCCGAGGCGTGGATCAAGCTCGCGCGGGCCGAGTTCGCGCTGGGTCGGGTGGCCGATGCACAGGCCGCTCAGGCCCAGGCCATTGCGCTATACGATGCCCTGGCCGACGGCGATCCCGACAACTTCGACTGGCAGCTTCACCGATTGAAAGCCCGCTCGCGGCTGGTCTTTCTGGCCCATTTTTCGCCAGACGAAGAATTCGAGCCGACTGACGGCGAACAGGCATTCGAGGAGATCATCGAAATTTCGGCGGGCGACCCGGAAAACGCACTCTGGTCGGGGCAGACGGTATCGGCCGGGCTCGATCTGGCCACTGCGTCTCTCGTGGCCGGAAAGGTCGAGATGGCCCGGGCCTACCTGCGGCGTATCGGCCCGCTGGCAAGCGCAAATCTGCAAGCTGCGCCGGACGACGCGGTCAGCGCCCGGCACTTTCTTGAACTTTCGATTCTCGAACAGCTGGCCGGCATCGGGCAAGCCGACGGTGCGCGCGCCTGGATAGCCTCACGCCGACAGCGTGTCAACCTGCACCTGGCCGCGCTGCTGGAACGGCTGGCCGGCAATATCGAAGCTGCCGAGGAACTCGATCGTGAGGTTCGGGAGGCCGGATTCGAATCGCCGGAATACCTGGCCTTGCAGGCCATGGCACGGCACTGATGCCGCTCGACCGGAGCGTACCCCTGACCCTTGGTGTGACCGGACACCGCGACCTGGTTGCCGCCGAAATCCCGGTGATAGAGAACCGGCTGCGAGAACTGTTCCAGCAACTGGCGAAGCGTTACCGCGATACGCCGCTTCGGCTGCTGACCCCGCTGGCCGAAGGCGGCGACCGGATCGCGGCCCGGGTGGCGCGCGAATGCGGCATCGACCTGCTTGTAGCGCTGCCGATGCCGCCGGCCGAATACGAGAAGGATTTTGCCGACGCCGCCTCGCGCCGGGCGTTCCGGGAATTTCTCGAAGACGCCACCGTTGTCGACGTTCGGGCTGCGCGCGAGGTCGTCGACGGTGGTCGCGACCAGGCCTATGCACAGGCGGGCATTTACAGCTCGGACCATTGCCAGATCCTGATCGCGATCTGGGACGGCAAAGCGGCGCAACTGGTGGGTGGAACGGCGGATGTGGTCGAGTATCACCAGTTTGGCGATACGGTGGCAGTCGATAAAGGCCTGCACGGCCGGCGCGGCCTGGCCAAGGACGACACCGACCTGGTCTACCACGTGGTCTGCTCGCGCGATCGCGAACACGGCGCGCCTGCGGACGGCCTTCGGCCCGGCACTGCCCGCTGGCTGGTGGCCGATCCCGACCGGGTCGAGGTCGAAGGCCTGCCGAAGAGTCTGGACAGGATGATCGTGCGCACCGGCGAATTCAATCGCGACCTCGCGCGCATCGGCGACAAGGCCGAGCCTGCCAGGGTGCTGCCGGGTTGGCGCGACGACCTGGCCGACCAGCCGGACCTTGCGCGAACGGCCGACTATTTTGCCTGCGCCGATCTGCTTGCGACACGTTATGCGAAGCGCTATCGAGCCGCATTGCGCATGCTTTACCTGCTGGCCGCATTGATGGGTATGGCGTTCATCGCCTACGCCGATTTGAACCGCCCGTCGATGATCGCCGGCTACCTTGGCTTGTTCTTCGCTGGTTTCGTTCTCTATCGGATCGCTTCGGGCCTGCACTGGCACCGCAAGTTCCTCGACTACCGCGCCCTGGCCGAAGGCCTGCGCGTGCAATTCTACTGGCGGCTGGCCGGTGTATCGGGACACCTGCGCAACGACTTCGCCTACGACAATTTTCTGCAGAAGCAGGATGTCGAGATTGGCTGGATCCGCAACGTGATGAGATTCGCAGGCGCCCCCGAAGATCGATTGGCCGGCCGCGAGCCCGACGTCGACGGCGTCATCGACCACTGGATCGGAGAGACCGGCGGCAACGGCCAGTTGGGATATTTCGAGGCGCGCTGCAAGACCCACCGTCGTCACGTCGCGCGTACCGACCGGCTGGTCGCCGTAACGCTCTGGGTCGGCATCGTGATTACGGTCGTGCTGGCGCTGTTCCAGTATCGCCTGAATGAATTGCTGCTCACCGGCATGGTGGCCGCCATGGGGATGCTTCCGTTGTTGGCCGCGGTACGCGAGGCGTATGCGCACAAGATCGCCGAAAAGGAACTCCTGAAGCAATACACCTTCATGCTCGATATCTACCGGATGGCCTGTTTCCGGCTGTCTCGCTGCACGTCCATGGAGGACAAACGCGAGCTGCTGCGCGCGCTGGGCGAGGCGGCCCTGGACGAGCACGCCGAATGGATCCTGGTACACCGGGAACGCCCGTTGGAGCCCGGCAAGCTCTGACCGGAGCGCGCTGGGCGCGCCCCGGCAGAGCTATTTCAGCGCTGGCGTACGAACACTGCGCCGGCCAGCATCAACAGCAGCAGGCCGCGCGGATCCAATGCGGGAATCGGCACCGCGCCGCTTCCGAAGCCGACCGCGAAGCTGGCACCCGTCACCTGCGCACCGTCGGCCAGCACCTCGCCCGAACCCGGGCGGGTAGGGTCGGCCAGCCGCACTTCGAAGGACCAGGTCGGATCGCCCGGTACCCCGCTCAGCACGTTGAAAGCCAGGTTCTGAGCGCCGGCGCCGAGCACCAGCGACTGGATCCCGGCGCAGTCGAAGGCTTCGCCGACAATCCGGGTGGAGGTTTCGCTGACCAGCTCGAACGCCGGTCCGATGGTCGCGTCGCAGCTGTCGCAGGCATCCCCGATGCCGTCGCCGTCGGCGTCGGCCTGGTCGGCGTTGCCGCCGGCTCGGTACGAAGCCGAGACCGCCGGCATAGCTGCTTAAAGGGGTGCTTAAAGGGGTGTCTACAAAATCGGGGGCACTCCACCCCCTTAACCCTTAACCCTTAACCCGCGTTTCATTTCCCCAAATCAAATCCTTCCACCCGTCCACGCCCAGCGAGCGCAGCGTCTCGATATTGCGCTGGTATATCGCATCGGGGTCGGGATGGTTGGCTGTCGCCGCCTCGATGCTGTCCTCGCGCAGCAGGTGCAACATGGGCCAGGGCGATCGGTTGGTGCAATTGGCCGGGTCGTCGGGCGGGCTGTCGGCGAACCGGTAATGGGGATGAAAGCTGGCCACCTGGAGGATGCCGTCGAGCGCCAGCTGCTCCAGCAACCCGTCGGCAATGTCCAGAAAATCGTTGTAGTCGAGGAAGTCGCCCAGCACGTGCGGATGAATCAGCAGCGTCGTTTCGCGCTCGGCCGGATCGGCCTCGTTCAGCGCCAGCAGCTCGTCTGCCAGGTCCTCGGCCAGCTGTTGCAGGCTCGTCGCCTCGCTTACCTGCATTCGCACCCGCCCCTGGCGCCACGGCTGGCCTGCAAACGGACACAGGTTCAGCCCGATCACCGCCTTTTCCAGCCAGATCCGGGTGGCCTCGACGAGGCGCTCCTGTTCAGATGATTTCGACATGGCGGGATTCTAGTTCTTTTCACTTCCGTCATTCACGGATCGCAAAGCGATATCTGGAATCTCGAACGCCATCATCGAAGAGAACCCAAACCTAAAAAACGATCCCAACAGCCAACCGTCTACACATGTGGGAGCCGGCCTCGCCGGCGATGACTGCAGCCCAGAATCCGGCCGCGACTCAGGTGCTGTGGGAGCCGCGATGAATCGGCCCAGGATGGACCTCCCACAAAACCAACCAACCAACCAACTAACCAACCACCGCCTCAAAATACTTCCGCACGCACTTCTCCAGCTGATGCCGATTCGCCGCCTGCATCTGCTGCAGCAGCCCGCAATCGCACACGTCGATGCCAAAAACGCGCGCAACCTCCCGCTGCAACCGGATGAACAGGTGCGCAGTGCACTCGGCGTCGGCCAGCGCCCGGTGAAAGCGCCCGTCGGACGGCAGCCGCAGCGCCCGCACCAGCGTCGCCAGCTTATGGTTGGGCGCGCCGGGAAACAGCCGCCTGGAAAGCAGCAGCGAGCAGATGAACGTATTCGCACCGCCGCCATCGATCGCGACCGTCTCGTGCGCCCAGAACTTCCGGTCGAATGACGCGTTGTGGGCCACGATCGGATGGCCGCCGGCAAACCGGACGGCCTCGGTCATCACCTCGCGGATCGAAGGCGCCTTGCGCACCATCGCAGTGGTAATACCGGTGAAGGCCTGGATGTCATGAGGTATCGGCATACCCGGGTTCATCAGGCTCTGGAATCGATCGACGATCTCGCGGCCGCGAACCAGCACCACCGCAATCTCGGTCGGCCGCGCCCCGTGCGCCGGCGACAGGCCGGTGGTTTCGAAATCGATGACGGCGTAGGTGCTCACGCTCACTCCAGTTTGTTCCCGCCCCGGGGAATCTGCGCCTGCGATAGCCAGGCGCTTGCGATGAAAGCTTATCTTCACACAATACCGAATCTTCGCAGAGGGTGGTCCTTGGTGCCGACCGGCTTCGGGCAGGCCATTTACACCTTGAACCGGAAATGGCGTCCAGGGCATTCGTTTCATCGCCCGCGGGCTGGACCGAGGCTGGACGACTCTGCGTCACGGTCACGAAGAAGTCTTGCAGCGCCTTCCAACAACCGGCCCCCGAAAGCCGATGTCCTTCACTTGTCCGTCACGGGCCGCGCGCATTTTAAGCAGTCTGGTGTTGTCGTTTTGGCGACTGGCCAGGAAGCGCGGGCAGTGACTTGCGCATCAGTGGTTCGCAAGGGGGGAGCCGGGACGTAAATTCGGCATAGGATCGCTGTGCACTTTTCGGCGATGCAAGACGCTGAATCTGACCGCTTGCCAAAAGCGTATCGGAAGTTTTTCCGATCCAATCAGTCCAGGAGATCGTAACTATGCTGAAGATTTTTAATCCCATGACCACCCGCGTCATCCCCTTTGCGCTGGCCACCATGGCCGTCGCCGGCACGGCGAATGCACAGACGCCGGGCGATTTCGAGCTGGTGGTTATCAACGACTGCATCACGGAATGCGGCTTTCCGCAGTTCGACACCACCGAAGAGGCGATTGAATGGCTGCGCGACCAGGCAATAGCCGACGGCGTCGGCGGCGGTGCACCCACGGGTGCGGGCGGTTCGCCGGAAGGTGCCAACGGCCCGGCAGGCATCGGGCTCGGGCTTGGTCTTGGGCTGAACGCGCCGCAGACCGTGTTCGTCAGCTTCGAAACCGGCGAGCCGACATTCGAAGCTCCACTTTCCCTTCTCTTCGGACCGTCGGCGACCGGCACGATCACGCTCTCGGACTATGTTTATTCGCCGGCGGATCGGGAAGCCGTCATTTCCAGGCTCGAAGCGGATTACGCGCCTTACAACTTCACCTTCGTCACCGAGGCGCCGACAAGCGGCGACTTCGTGACGCTGCAGTTCAATTCGAACGATAACCCGGGCAGCGGCACGGCGGGTTTCTTGCCGACCGGGGGTATTTTGTTCGGTTCGGCCGGCGAGATCGACTTCGGCAACGACAACCGCTCCATCGTCGCCATCAATGACGCCAACCTGTGGCCGACGCTGAACGCATTCGACGCGTTCATCGGTGCGCCGCAAGGTTTTCTTCTGGAGGCAAACACGGGCATCGATGTTGCCGGCGTGCTTTCCGATGGGCCTGATGCGGTCTCGCTGGAAGAGGCCACCCGGACTGCGGTCATCAACCAGTCGGCCAATACCGGCGCGCACGAACTCGGCCACGGTCTGGGTCTGCGTCATTACGACGCGTTCGGCCCGATCGGCGGCGGCCTGCCGGCCACCGGCGTGCCTGAACCTGTCGCGTTCTTCCCGTTCTTCGACGGCGGCCAGAATGCCGATGAAACCACGCTTCACCTGATGTCCTCCGGCGCAAGCTCCGGTCTCAGCCTGGCCGAGGCGGCCAACTCGGACCGCTTCTTTTCGGAACGCTCGGCAATCAAGCTGGCCATCAACGAGCGCGGACGCTTCGTGACCGATGAGCAGGCCAATAGCGGCCAGGCCAATCTCAAGAAGCTGCAGGTCGTGAATCCCATTCTTGAAGGACAGAATGCCGACGGTCGAATCGATGTGCGCAACATCGTCGTCGAAGGCACGATCGATACGCTTGGCGAGATCGACACGCTGACGTTCCGGGCCAAGGCCGGCGAGGTGTTCAATGCCGAGATGATCTCCGACGTCGAGTCGGCCTTTTTCCCGGAATGGGATCGGATGCTCGGCAAGCTGACGCTGTTCCTGCAGGAGCGCGACGGGACGTTGGTCCAGGTTGCCACCAACGATGACGAATTCGAAAGCTTCGACGCCTTCATGCTCGACGTCACGCTTCCCGAGGACGGTACCTATGTGCTGCAGGCCGAAGGCCCCGCGGACCTGTTCCTCGGCCTCGACGGAGACGGCAACCCGATCGTGGTTCCGCTCGTAGCCCTGGGCGGCCCCGAGTTCGAAGAGTTCTTCCGCACGGGCCAGTACATCCTGAACGCTTACATCGTGGAGTCCAAGAACGGTCGTGGACCTTCGCGCATCGGCGGCCCTCGCCGCTGACTCGATCATTCAACAAAGCTGCACCTCGAAGGCCCCGCTCACGCGGGGCTTTCTTTTTCAGGACGACACTCGCAGCCGCTTGGCAAGCATTCCGCGATTAAGGGCCGTTGATTAGCACGCGGCTGAATTCTTGTCGTGTTCGCGAGGGATGGTCCGTGTTGTCTCCCACTCAACGGCGCCGCAGGAACGCCCAGGCCACGGCCGGCAGCGAAACGCCGACGGCCAGGCCGGCGACGAGATCCAGTCCGCGGTCGACGAGCAGGGCACCGACGAGCCCGGCGAGGCTCACGATCGCGATCAGCAACGGTGCGCCGAACGTCCGCCACGCCGTTCGACGGTCAGTCATGCTGACCTTTCCGCCCCAAGCGGGGCCGGTTGCGGCTGCCGGCGTTTCTTCCACCACAAGTAGAGTCCGGTCGCAAGGACGTAGATCGTCAGGATGTCGAGCAGTGCCCAGATCGTCTTCAGCAGCAGTCCGCCGTAATCGCCGAAATGCAGCGGTCGGGAGAGCGACAGCGCCTTGACCCACCAGGGCATCTCACGCAGGCCGGCCACTTCGCCGGTGCCGGCGTCGATCAGTACCGGCGCGATGATGTGCTCGGTCGCCGGCATCCGGCCGTGGAGAAAGACGGCGTAGTGATAGGGCGTGGAGAAACCGCTTCCGGGAAAGGCCACGAACTGCAGTGTCATCCCCGGCGCGTCGGCCACGGCATCAGTGACCGCCGCGTCCAGCGAGGCGAATCGTTCGGGGGGCGGGCGATCTTCGTGAGGCGCGGTCAGATCGGCCAGTTCCCGGTACTTCCAGGCATCGATGATGGGCTGTTCCAGCGTGTTGATGATGCCCGTGACTGCGACCACCAGTACCCAGGCGACGGTCACGATGCCCAGCAGGTTGTGCCAGTCCAGCCATTTCAGCCGGCGCGTGCGGTCGCGCCGGATCTGCGCGAAGTCCAGTTTGCGCATGAACGGCGCGTAGAGCACGACGCCGGAGACGACCGCGACGACGAACAACAGGCCCATGAAGCCCAGGAACAGCATGCCCGGCAGGCCCAGGAACAGGTCGGTATGGAGCTGGAGCAGGAACTCCATGACGCCTTCGCCCCTGTCGGCCGGCGGAACCAGTTCGCCGCTGGTCGCGTCGAACGATGCGAAGTGCATGGCCGAGCCCGGAGCATCCGCCGTCGGGCCGGTGGTCACATTGACCACCGGCCGGTCCACGTCGAAGCTCATGAAGATCGGCACCTCGCCCGGCCGATTGTCAAGCGCGGCGTCCAGGATTCGATCCAGATCCAGGCGCGGTCCGTCCGGATGGGCCGGCGTCCAGGCCTCCGGGTTCAGCGCGCTGTCGATCTCGTCGTGAAAGATCAGCGGCAGGCCGGTGATGCACAGCATCAGCATGAAGGCCGTGCACACGAGACTGGTCCACTTGTGGATCCAGCTCCACGCCCGAATGTTGCTACGCCGCATGATCGCTCGCCGCTACCCGCTCAGAACTCGACGGTTGCCGACACCTGGAAGAGCCGCGGGTTGCCCTGGATGAGGTAGTTGGCGCCGGGAAATCCGCCGGTCGATGCCCAGTAGGACTCGTTCGTGACGTTATCGAGACGCGCCCGCAGGTCGAGCGGAATGTTGCCGAGCAGGGTCTCGTAGCGCACGCCGACGTCGAAGCGGTGCCAGTCGTCGAGCCGCACCGTGTTGGCCTCGTTCACGAACTGCTCGCCCGTCCACACCACGCGCCCTTCGAGCGCCAGGCCGCCCGGCGCGCCCACGTCCCAGTCGACGTTGAGATTGGCCTGGACATCGGGCACGCCAATCGCCGTGTTGCCCTCGTTGACGCCGTCCTGGGTCCGGGCCAACTCGGCGTCCAGCCAGGTGACCCCGCCGATTACGCGCAGGCCGTCGACGGGCTCACCGAACGCGGTCACCTCCAGCCCCTCGTTCTGCTGCTCGCCCGAGGCCTGAAACACTCGGTCGACGACGATGGAATTCGGACGGTCGATGCGGAACAGGCTGACCGTTCCGCCGAGGTTGCCGCCGTCGTACTTTACGCCGACCTCGATCTGCTCGCCGACGAACGGCGCCAACGCCTCGCCGGCGTTCTCGATCGGCTGGCCGCCCACCGACGCCGGAGCGATGTCGCCCGGCTGCAGGCTCTCGGCGTAGTTGCCGTAGAGCGCCACGCTTTCGTTGAGCGAATAGACCAGGCCGGTGATCGGCGTGATCTCGTCGTCGGAGTAGCCGGATATTCTTTCGCCGGTGTTGAAGTCGAAGGAGCGGGTCTCGATATCCTGCAGCCGCAGGCCGACGGTTGCGAGCAGGCGGCCGTCGAGAAAGAACAGCGTGTCGGCCAGGGCGACGCTTTGCGTCTGGACTTTCTCGGTGGTCAGCGGGTCGGAAAGCTGCCCGCCGGTGAAGAAATCGGTGGCAGGCGGCGCCACTTCGGTCGGTGCATTCAGATCGGACTGGAACGGCGACAAGAAATTCGACAGCGCGAAGGCGTTCTTGGATTCCAGATCGACCCGGCTGGCCGAGGCGACGATCCGGTGGCCGACGGGTCCGGTCTCGAACTCCGCGCGCATTCCCATGTCGGCCGAGAACACGTCATCCTCGCGCGTGTTGTCGAATCGAAAGGCGCTCAGCGTTCCGTCGGCAGTGCTCTGCGGATTGGCCAGCACGTTGGCCTCTTCGCCGCGCCGGCCGCCGAACGCGAGCCAGGCGGTCATCGTGTCCGAGAGGTCGTATTCGCCACGAACCACGCCGAACAGCTGTTCCTCGTCGGTGAAGGTCCACGGCTGCGCGTAGTTGGCATCGGCGTCGGGCGGCGCAGGGATATCGCCCAGCGGCGTGACCTGCGGCCTCGGCGCGTCGATGCGGTTGTCCTGGTAGCCGAGATCGGCGGAGAAACGGAACCGCTCGCCGGCGTAATCGGTGCCGATCGAGACCACGCCCAGGCTGCGATCCTGGTCTTCGACTGCGCTTTCGCCCTCGCGACTCACGGCGTTGATGCGAACGCCCCAGTCGTCGGTACGTCCGAAGCGCGCGCCGAGATCCATGGCCGCATAGCCGAGCCCTTCGGCTTCCCAGCCCAGCGTCAACTGTTTGATGCCGCCGGCGGGCGCGCGTTTGGGCACGAGATTGATGGTGCCGCCGACGCCGCTGCCGCCCGGCGCGGCGCCGTTGATGAACGCGTTGGCGCCGCGGAAGACCTCGACGCGCTCCAGCAACTCGGCGGCCACGAACTGGCGCGGCAGGATGCCGTACAGGCCGTTGAGCGTGAGGTCGTCGGAGAACACCGGAAAGCCGCGGATGATATAGACCTCCTGAAAATTTCCGAAGCCCTTGGCGACGCGTACGACGGGCTCGTTCTGCAGGACGTCGCCGACGCTGTCGGACTGTTGCTCCTGGATCAGCGTTTCGGTAAACGCCATGCCGGTGAACGGTGAATCCATGTAATCGAGGTTGCCCAGCAGCCCCGCGCGCCCGCCCCGGGCCACCTGGCCGCCGGCGTAAGCGGGCACCAGTTCGACCTGGGAGGCCTCAACCGTGACCGTGATGACGCCCAGGTCGCGCGGGTTTTCGTTGTCGTCGCGTTCGTCCTGGGCAATGGCGAACGACGTGAGTGTGCAACCGATGGCCAGCGAGAGAAGGGTCTTCTGAAGCTTCATGATGTGATCCGATGGGTTGCGTAACAAAGGCCGTAATGATAATCAAAAGCATTAGCAAAAGCAATACAGGCCAGGGTCGAAGCTCGGTCGGCGTCAAGGGTCTCTGGGCAAACGGTTCATCCCGACCGCATTCGGACTCGCTCAGTGTTCACCAGCTCGGCACTCGGGGACCCGAGCTTCTTTACCGGGCTCGAAGAGGCGCGGGTGTCAAAGCGCCAGCGACCCAGGCCCTCTTTGCGTGGATCGTCGATGACAGGCCATGCGTGTTTCTTGCTGCTGAGTCTATGAACCCGCGTCGCCGTCATCGTCTGGGATTTGGTAGGGGCGGCTAGTAGGGATTTCGATGGGGATTTTGATGGGGATTTCGATGGGTGTTCGTGTTGTCTATCTGTTATCTATCTCGGCGGCTCCCGGATGTAAGTGCCCAAATCATGGGTAATTTACTTTGATGCTCGGTCGGCCACCGGGCCGAAGCCGACCAACAGGCCGGCGACGCCTTCCGGGTCCTCCCGGTAAGGCACATGGTTGCCGATGTATTCGACC
>Ga0209964_1000010_pt1 | contig 33257 bp, 29 predicted proteins | sample SalPonR2_B_D1_MG_FD_185705 | JGI IMG/M metagenome (GOLD analysis project Ga0209964, IMG submission 185705) | Salt pond soil microbial communities from South San Francisco under conditions of wetland restoration - Salt Pond MetaG R2_B_D1_MG... ... | reverse complement strand
GAGATCGTGTAGCCCAGGGCAACCATGGCATCACTGCTCAGATCAGTGCTTCCGCCTGCACCGCCCATGGCCCAGCCGGTCAGGAACATCGGGCCGTCGAACGCCCAGGTGCCTTTGACGCCGACCTGGAACACGGTGGTCGAGCGCGAGTCGCGTGCGCGCGTTGGAAACGGGAACGGGGTGCCGGGCGGCAGTTCCAGGCTGGCGTTGGTGTCGATCGACCAGTAGCGCAGGCCGGCCATCAGGTCGAGGTAGCCGCGGTCCGAATCGCTCAGACGATAGGTGCCGGCCAGCAATGCGCCCTGCAGTTCGGTCGAGATGCGTCCGGGTGTGCCAAGCCCGGGTATTCGGCCGCGCTCCGACAGGTTCACGGCCTGCACGTCGATCAGCAGACCCCAGCGGTCCTTGCGAGCTTCGTAGACGGCCATCGCGGCAAAGTCCAGCGACGATAGCGTGTCGGAAAACCCGCGGCTGACTGAAATGTCCGGCAGCGGGGCGACGCCGATGTCGCCGTCGAGGCTGCTGCCCCACCCATAGAGCGTGATGCGCTGGTTCCAGTCCGAACCCTGCGCGTGCATCGGCGTGGCCGACATGATCATGACAGCGCCGATCAGGCGCGCAGCGGGCTTGACGGGTGATCGCATCGTCGGGTTTCCAGTTTGGTTGTTTCTCGAGTCAGTCGGCCTCGGAATTCGACATCCGGTCTTTCACCAGACGCCCGTCCTTCATGATGACGACGAAGTTGCGTTCCGGATCGCCGATCAGGTCCAGGTTCTCCAGAGGGTTGCCGCGTACCAGCAGCAGATCGGCCAGGGCGTCTTCCTCGACGACGCCCAGCTTGCCCTGGTAGGGGCTGCGCAGGCCGGACAGGGCCAGCAGCTGCGCGTTGTCGTGGGTGACCAGCCTGAGGATTTCGGCCGGGCTGAACCACTCTTCGAGCAACAGGATGTATTGGTTCTGCTCGGCATTTATGTCCGGCTCGAACAGGAAGTCCGTGCCCCAGGCCAGTTTGACCCCGAGATCGCGGGCCGAGGCCCACACTGCCGGCTGATTTTCGATGATGGGCTGGCGCTTGGCGCGGCGCTGCGGGTCCATGTCGGGGGTGCTTGCGCGCAATACCTGCAGGGACAGCCACACATCGCGCTCGGCCATCAGTTGAAGGGTGTCCCGGTCCAGCAATTGGCCGTGATCGACCACTCGGACGCCGGCTTCGATGGCGCGACGGACCGCGCGCGGCGTATAGGCATGCACGGTCACGTAAGTGCCCCAGTCCTCGGCGGCTTCGACCGCGGCGCGCATCTCGTCGAACGTGTACTGGGTGACATCGATCGGATCGTATGCCGATGCCGTACCGCCGCCGGCCATCAGCTTGATCTGGCTGGCGCCGAAACGCAGGTTTTCGCGTACCGCGGTCAGGACTTCGGCGCGTCCATCGGCGATAAAGGTCGCACCGAGCAATTCGGCGCGCGACGGTTGGCCGAAGAAACGGCGCGACCGTTCCTGCGGCATCCGGAAGTCGCCGTGCCCGGCGGTCTGGCTGACCGTGGCGCCGGACGGCCAGACACGCGGACCGGTGTAGCGCCCGGCATCGATCCCGGCCTTGAGGCCCCAGATCGGTCCGCCCAGGTCGCGAACAGCCGTGAAGCCGCGCAACAGCATCGTCTCGGCCTCGCGAGCAGCGGCCTGCTCGGCCATCGCTGGCGTGAGGTCCGGCGACATCAGCTCGGCCATGGACAGCGCACTGAAGGTCAGGTGTACGTGGACGTCGATCAGGCCCGGCATCAGCGTGTTGCCCTGACCGTCAATGATCTGGGCCTCCGAGCCGGCCTCGACTGTATTACCGATGGCGGCAATCCTGTTGCCGCGGACCAGTACCCGGGTCGGCCCGGTGACGACGTCAGAGGTCCCGTCGAAGACGCGAACCTGATCAAAAAGAATTTCCTGAACATCACCTTCGTCGGCCAGAAGGGCCGGCGAAATCAGCCCGATCAGGGTTGCCGTCATCAAATTGAAAAGTATTTGATAGGATTTTGTCATTTAATTCGGTCTCAATAGTTGTCCACCCTGCTTCTCCCCTTACCTTTCCCGAAGATGGTAGCACTTTCCTCTATACTCGAAAATATTCCGCATCGCACTCTCATTGCATATTTGCATGTACCGGCATATGCGAACTTGCCACGTTCGTAAATGTTTTCGCTTTCGTTTGTCGCGCATCATGAACACTTCGATCGGCCGCATCGGGGTTTCGTAAGTAGTAGAATGAGCGAATCGCCACACCAGCTTCACAATCCGGTGCCGATGCTTGAGTGCCTGACAACTCTGCGACAAAGACGGCTGCGGGTTCATCGGGCGATCGGTTCGGGCGAGTCGATAAGGAGCTCGGGGGCATCGCGCGCGAAGTACTTACAAGCAATCCGGGCAATCCAGGTATCCGCCGGAGCGGTGAAGCCATGATTCCAGCCGCGATCAGCACCGGTATCGGGCGGAGGATGCTCGCCGCCAGGATGCATCGCTCGCTTCGGCTTGTGTCGGCCAACATTCTCGCATCCGTTGTGCTTGGAGGGTGCGCAATGCAAGGCTATTCGCCGACGCTTTCAGTGTCTGGTTCGTTCTTTCCGGTCTGGCTGATCGCGGCTCTGCTCGGGTCGGGTTGTGCCGTCGTGCTGCGGTTGCTGTTCATTCGGATGGGCCTGCAAGAGCATCTGCCGGTGCCGCCGCTGACCTATCTAAGCGCGGCGATCTTCAGCGGCATCATGATCTGGCTACTCTGGACCGGAGGGATTGCATTATGAGCGACCAGAACGACGCCCCAGCGGCTAGTCGACCCGGCTCACGAGCGTTCCTCGCTCGCATGATCGGCTTCGCGCTGATGGGGGGCGCTCTTGTTGCGATCATTCTCGCGGTTGCGGTGCACCGGACCAACCCGCGCACCGACCACGCCACCGTCGGCGCCACGATCGTGCCGGTGTCAACCAACGTTCCGGGGCACGTCGCCGAGATATTCATCAACAACAATGCGTTCGTGGAAGCCGGAGATCTGCTGTTTCGCATCGATCCGGAGCCTTACGAGCTGCGGGTCGAGCAGGCGCGTGCGATGCTGCGCACCGCCGAGGCCGAACTTGAGACCGGTGGACGCCTGCTCGCTACCCAGCAGACAAATGCCGAGATCGCCGCTCGCCAGGTTGATCGCGCTCGCAACCACGTCGACCTTACCCGTCAGACATTGGGGCGACTCGAGAATCTACTGCCAAAGGGCATGGTCACCGCACAACAGGTCGATGACGCGCGCACACTTCACGAGGATGCCCTGATCTCGCTCGACGAGGCATTAAGCCAGCAGCAGGCGGCGCAAACGATGGTCGGTACGCTCGATGCCCGGACGGCACAAGTGGATCTGGCACGCGTGAGCCTCGCGCTGGCCGAACGCGAGTTGCGCCAGACCGAGGTGCGCGCACCGATTACCGGTCGCATCACCGGACTCGACCTCGGCATCGGCACCTATGTCGTCACCGGCGTTGCCAAGTTCTCGCTAATCGATACCGAGGACTGGCGGGCGACAGCACTGTTTCGCGAAACCGAACTACGGCGCGTTCGCGTCGGCGCACCGGTGGATGTTTTCGTGATGTCAGCGCCTGGCAGGCGCCTGCGTGGTCACGTCGAGAGTCTCGGCTACGGGGTCAGAACCACCGATGAAATCAGTATTCTCGGCCTGCCGGTGATCGATAGTTCAGTCGACTGGGTTCGAGTCGCGCAGCGTTTCCCGGTCACCATCCGCCTGGAGGACCCGCCCGAAGAGTTGATGCGGGTCGGTGCCTCTGCGTCGGTCGTCATCCACTCGGCTGATGATTAGCCTGGCCAACCCGAGCCCGGCGACGAGCGGCATGCTGCGGCCGATCCTCAAAGATCTCCGGCCTTTTGACGGGCGCCTGGAGATGTCGCTGCATATCGCTTTGTTGTGTGGCCTCACGGCAGTGATCGCCATGGCCCTGCAGATGCCTCTGGCAATGCTTTCGTGCTATCTGGTCTTTCTGATGTATCGGGACAACGCCGGCGACAACATCCTGATCGGGTTTGGTTTGATCTTCGCGGTAACCGTCATTATTGGCCTGGTGCTCGTTCTCATGATGCTCGTGGTCGATGCGCCCGCGATGCGCCTGTCGCTGATGGGCGCAGTGACCTTCGGCGGAATGTGGCTGGCTCGGGCCAGCAAGCTGGGCGAACCCGCCGGCCTGCTGGCGTTGGTCATCGTGTTCATCCTTTCGCTCTACGATTATATCGGCATGCCCGAGTTGGTGCTGCGTGGCCTGGGCTGGGTGTGGATGGTGGTCTTCGTGCCGATGGCGCTGCTCGCCGTTCTCAATGTTTTTTTCGGCCGCAGCCCGCGGCGCCTGGTGCATGATCGACTGCGCGAGCGACTGCGCGAGGCTGCGCGACTCGCGGAGGGCGGCGATCCGGGTCCGACTGATCGATTGCTCCAGGAGGGCAATGCGAAGGGGGCAAGACACGCGGCGATGGCACGCCTGCTGGGTCAGGTGTCGAAACAGGAGAAAAAGCGGCTCGTGGCCGAGCTGGAGGCGAGTTTCGATCTGGTTTCCTCGGTACAGGCGGCTGCAGCAGCCGGACGACCCGCGCCCGAAATTGCACCTGCGCTGCGCCGGATGGCGGAGGCCGAATCGCCTACCGTGCCTGTCGATGGCGGCCCGATTGCCGAGGCTGTTCGCAACTTCGCCAATTCCAGCGAGGTCCCGGAGTACGCCGAGACTGCGCGAGCCGAGGCCGAAACCTCGTTCCTTAAGCCCGATGCCTTCGACAATCCCGTGTATACCCGATTTGCGCTGAAGGTGTTGCTGGCCGTCTTTGTGACCTATGCCTTCTACACCAGCATGGATTTTTTTGCGATCCATACGGCGATGATCACCTGCTTCGTCGTCGCGCTGGGCACATCCGGCGAGACCTTCCACAAGAGCACCCTGCGCATTATCGGCTGCCTGATCGGGGCGGCGATGGGCGCGTTTTCAGTGTACTTCCTGATGCCGCATCTGGAGGATGCCGGACAGCTTTTCCTGCTCATCGCCGCCGGCAGCCTGATTGCAGGCTGGCTGGCGACTGGGTCGTACCGCGTTCAGTATGCCGGCTTTCAGATCGCACTCGCTTTCTTCATCTGCGTTCTGCCCGGTTCACCGCTGGATTTCGGACCGAACTACGATCTCTCGGACGCAGGGTACCGCGTGCTTGGCATACTGGTCGGGATCGGCGTCGTGGGGCTTGTGTTTTCTTGGATCTGGCCCGAGCGCGCGAGCGATGCGCGCGAAGATGAGATCGACGCTGCCCTCGAGGCAATGATCGCCGTGCTGCGAGGCGAGGGCCGTCTCGAGGATGTTCACAACCACATCGGTGCCGCACGCCACGCCGACGAGGTTATGAGATTCGAGTGGCCCGCCCCTGAAGCCGATGCCCAGAAGGCGGGGGCCGGGCGGCTTGCTGCAGCCGAGCAGCTGGCGCGACTGCTGCCGCGAATGCGCGGACCAGACGCAGCACGCCTCGCCGCCCGCCTGGAGGCTACAACGGATGATAAAACGGCCGACCTGGACACAGCCAGCGTCAGCGGTGATGCGATACAGCACCGCGCACGAGTTCTGGCCGATATCCTGAAAAGACAAGGAGCATTGAATGAGATTTGAGCTCAATCGGATCGCGATTGTCGCGACGTGCAGCCTGATAGCGGGCTGCATGTATCTGAATGTCCTCATGGCCTCGCCCGATCCCTGGACGCCCGGGAGCAAAGCACGAACTGAAACCGGTGCCGCAGACTTCTCCGTGCTCGCCGATCAGTCGCTGCAAGCGGATACTCTGCCTGTACCCAGCTGGCCACGTCCAGCCGAGTCGGCTGTTGCAATCGACCCGGAACGAACGTACGCGCTGCCGGAGTTGATCGACATCGCTCAGCGCACCAGGCCAGCGACGCGGGCAGCCTGGCTGCGTGCCCGCGAAGCCGCTCTTGCCGTCGACGTGGTCGAGGCGACGTACTTGCCGCAACTATCGGCCAACGTGCTGGCGGGTGCTGGAAGGATTTCGCAGTTCGCATCGGAAATCCCGGAACTTGATATTGGAGCCGGGAGTTTGACGGCAACCGGCTATCAGGTGGTGCCCAGCCTTGCGGTGGAGTGGCTGCTATTCGACTTCGGCATGCGAGACGCCGCCCGGGAAGTCGCGGAACAGACTGCCACCGCGGGTGATGTCGCTTTTAACGGCGTCCACCAAAGGGTCATTTTCGAGGTCAGCGAGGCTTATTTCGAGCTCACTGAAGCACGAGCGGAAACGCGCATTGCCCGGGAACGACTGGAGGATTCCCGAACGCTGCGCAGCGTCGCTGAAGGCCGACTTGAGGAGGGTCTGGCAATCCGGGTGGAGGTGGCCCAGGCGCGACAGATCGAGGCCCGGGCGCAGTTCGAGCTGACATTGGCCGAGCGTCGGGACGAAAGCGCGCGGGCGGCACTGATGCACGCCATGGGACTGTCGCCAACGACTGCAATCCAGGTCGCGGACCTCTCCGACCGGCGACTCCCTGAACGGGTCCCAATGCCGCTCGAGGAACTGATCGAGGTCTCGCTGGCCCAGCGGCCCGACATTCAGGTTGCCTTGTCGAGGGCGCGCGCCGCTCGCTCCGAAGTTGAGCTTGTGGCAGCCGAGTCGAAACCCAAGATTGCGGCTGTCGCGGAGGTCGGGCGGGTGTTGGGGCGCTTCAGCCTGCAAGACAGTCGTTTTGGCGGTCGTGCCTCGATGAATCGACCGCTCGACGAGGCGGTGGTTGGAATCGTATTCAAGATGCCGCTGTTCGACGGCGGTCGGCGCCAAGCCCGGCAGGCACAGGCACGCCTGCACGCGCAAGCCGCCGAGCAAGATCTCCTGGAAATTCGTGATGCGGCCGCTCGGGAGATTGTGCATGCATACAACCTGCTGCATACTAGTCTTGCCGCCTACACGGCTGCCGGCCCCCTGCTCGAAGCAGGGGAAGAGACTTATGAGACCGCTCTCGGGCTGTACGAGAATGGCCTCGCGACGCTGGCCGAGGTCAGCGTGTCAAAAATTGCGTTGAACGACGCCCGTGTGCTCCACGCGCAAGCCTTTGCCGACGCATTTGCTGCTGCGACTGCCCTGGCCTTTGCAGCCGGTCGTCTCACTAACCGAAATGTCATGTCGGAGCTGTGACGCTGAAATCGCGCTCTAGTTTAATATCCAATCGCGCCTGGCGTACCATTACCATGCTGAAGACTGGAACATCGATCAACCGGAAAGCAAGCATTCATATCGAATAGGCGATCAATCCATGAAATCTACATTCCTGTTCATCGGCATTACCGCATCTGTGGCAATTGCCCTGGTCTTGATTCCTGAATCCTCCACGGCTCAGCGCGCCGGACAGATGATATCCGTTCAGTACGGTGTAGTGACATCCGGTCGGAGTGTAGACCTTCATTCCTCTGCGGTGCCGACTGGTGCTGTGGTCGGAGGAACAATTGGTCTTGTCTCGGCATCCGGCAAAAAAGGCAGCAAGAAGGCCCGTAATACTGTTATTGGTGCCGTGGCTGGAAGTGCCCTTGCCGGCGCGGGTAGCCGCGACCACCGAGGTATGCTCTACGATGTTCGCTTGACGGGAAATTCTGGTTCAATCCAAATCGTGACCGATCAGCGTGAAATTCGAATCGGCGACTGCGTGGCTGTCGAGCGCGCCCGCGAAACCGGAAACATTCGCCGTGTCTCGGATTCCTACTGCAACCCGGCGCATAAGGAGGCGGTAGTCGCTGTGGCCGATTCCAGCAAACAAGACGCTCGTGAATGCGCCGATGCCAAGCAGGCCCTTGTCGATGCCGATACGGTTGAGGCAGCCGAGCTGGCCGGCGTCAAGGTCCGGCTGCTTTGCAACGACTGAGACGGCTCGCTGACAGCTCGAGGAGTTGCCTCAAGGCGCTAACCGTCGGAACAAACCGCTGGCGCTCGGCCTGAAACGCTGAACACATCAAAAAAACCTCTCCAAAGCGAGCACGGAGCACCCGAAGAACCCGCGAGGAGGCCGGATGCCAGCCTCCTGTGAACTGAAGTCTCGTGACGGCACGAAGTTCTTGCGCCTGAAAGGTCGTTATTCAGCGGTTTCTCAACGAAACCGCAGCCGCAGAGAAAGTGCGGCATAGCCGCTTCTGTCGACATTGATATCCGGTGTGTCAACGTCCGCATCGCGCGCATCGAGGCGCAGCCCTCGCAGCCCGCCCACGCCGCCTTCGATAGCGCCCCAGACGGGGCCCGCGAGGTGACGCTCCGCGGTTACGCCGAAGTTCCAGGAATCAAAATTGACGGCAACCTCCTCATCGCCAGAGTTCAACGTCCAGTTGGCGCCGGATGGCGATGCACCAAAACGGAAAAACCAGTCCTTGTTGGGCGCATAGAGCAGGGCGGGCCACGGCAGGACAGCGCTCAGGGTCCAGCGCGGGTTGATGACCCAGGAGGCGCCGACGTAAGGCAAAACATAGCTTTTATCGGGCCCGGTATCAGCAAACATGCCGAAGGCCCACCAGAGGTCGTCTCGTTGAATGTAGCGAACAAAAGCGCCGCCCATTGTCTGCAGGCGCCAATCTGAATTGCCGAGCGAATTGTAGTGCCCAACGGGCAGTATGAAGGCTGCCGCCTGCCACTGCGGTCGAAGTTGGCGGAGCCAGCCGGCGCCGAAACCGACCGAGTTGACGTTAAAATCCTCAACGCTCGGCTCATCGGCAGAGAATCGGCTTTGACTCAGCCAGCCCCCGGCAAAGAACGCATCACGCTGGCCCACCCGCACCGGCAGCGCGGCATAGGCGGACAGATTGGTCTGCGCGAAGTCCCGCGTTATGCCGCTGCGATCATCGACTAGCCGCGCATCCCCGTAGCGCCGTACCCCCAGGTAAGCGAGCGGCGTAGCAGGCGCGTTGGAAATCCGCCGCTGGAATTCGATATCACTGCTCTTGAGGCGATCGACAGTTTCGGCGAACAGCCCTTGTGACAACGCCGGCAGCGGCGTAAAGCTCAACAGCAGGAGCAGCGCAACGAGCAGGCGTGACCGTCGTTTATCTACCAGCATCGAGAGCACAAGCTTGCATAAGCTGCAGGTTCAGTCGACTATGTTAGCAAGAATCGTTCCCGAATCTTCGGCCTCGGTATTGCTGGCACTCGCAGTCACAGGACCACTACCAGCCTCGCGATGGTGTTGTTGCTCACGCGCAGATGAAGCAGCGGGCCTGGACCGGTGGCCTGCTGCAGCGACTCCAGCAGCGTAAGAGCCCGCAACTCCAGGATCATCAGCGGCCCAGATGGCGACATGATGCTGGGTACCCTAACCAATACGCGCACAGCGAGGTCAGGGACCCTTTCGTCGATCAATCCGGAGTCGGTTCAAACTGGTCGCTTCAGCTGCGAATTCGATCGGAGGATTCAAGGACCAAAAGCGGCCGTCCCATCGCGTGGACCATTGGAGATGTCCTTGAGCTTGACGTGGCGAATATTCTTGATATGAGTCAAGGCGTTCAAATCAAAGTCAACGAAATTGAGGCTATTGTACGTCCTCAGGGAAAGACGTTTCCGCTGAAGGTCAATCAAGGCTGTCCAGGAGGTGTATTCAGAAGTGTAGACTCGGCTGTGGGTGACGCCCGGTGCCGTGATGTTGGCTAACTGATCGCGGAAGCGGTTGTCCATGGTAATCCCGCGCGGACGATCGAAATTGTTCATGATCCGTGACAGTGTGGCAAAGGCTACGGACGGGTCATTCGCTTTTTCAGCGAATTGGGAGTAAAAGACCGCACGGACAAATCGACCCACCGAAGTGTTCGACGACGGCAGCGGCGCCGTTGCGATACCGGAGTCGGGCTGGACGAACGTGACGCCACCGAGCTCCAATTTTGATCGATCAATGTTGCTCAGATGCGTGTAATTGTTCAAATTGGTCATATGCCACGAGAATTCGGGCCCGTTAGTCATGACGCCCAAGGGGTTGTCGATGACGTTTTGTTCTCCATCGGAAAACTCGATGACTATGGATTTCCCGGTCGCGTCGTGAAGCGTGTAATGGAAGGGGCTTTTCAGAACCCCTGCCGGCAATAGAGAGGTAACCATGACGGGCTGCTTCTCCAGCGCTTTCTTGACTTCGGCAACGGTGCCAAACTGCGATAGCGTCCAGGCGCCCAGGTCTATCGCGGCGAGAACGGCATGAGTCTTGTCAACCGTGGCACTGGGTCCTTCAGTACTGGCAAAAGCAAGCAGGCTGAACGTCAAGCCTTGGTCGTTTACGCCTTCGGCGACCTTGACGTCTTTCGAGACCGGATCCGGAATCGTGACCGCCAGGAAAGCATGACGCCCGGTAAAATTGAGCACGTGCCGTTTATCGGCCGCGGATCCAAAGCTTGTCCCCTTCGGAAAGTAGGAGACCTCATAGGCCAGTTCCATCGGTAGCTCCATTGTGCGGCCCGCATAGAACTTTTTATTGGCATCGCTGTAGAGCAGAGAAGTGCAGGCCAAAGCCGCTGGAGCGAAACCCGCACAAGCAATGACGACGGAAAGGGCGACAGCCCGAAAGCGGAAAAGGCTAAGCATGTTTTTGAACACTCCGAAGCAGAAATGTTGGTCCATTGAGTCATTGCTATTGTAGGCGCATGGTGCGTTGATTTTCAATCCGACCCGTTTTTGAAGCGGCTGGCAAGCCTTTCTCGACCGGGTTGCATCGGCAAGCGTCAAGGAACGCTTTAGGCGCACGTGTTCGTGCGCGTATTTTAACCTCGAAGCCAGTGTTACGACCCAAAAATGGCGACGAGATGTGCGCTTATCCAACAGTTGCATAAGGCATCGCCCGAGATTGGCGAATACCGGCCACCCGCATCGCCAGCACGACGTTCACCGCCAAGGGCGTAACAGCGCGTTTAACGAAGACATCCATATCCTGAGGAGCTGCATCGAGTTTCCGAGTTGCTCACGGGCTGAGGTACCAGACATTCCGAGCCGATGGGTATTTAAACGCTGATTGAACAACATTTGCTCAATTCGGCAGATGTCAGACACGTCGAATCTGGCCAACGGACCGTTCTGATATTCGCGAGGGTTGACGGGACTGACCAATCCGGACTCGACAACGCCGCGGCTGCGCCTTTTCCGGTGAAACGCGCCCGTGCAGAGTTGTTCAGAGGTTCCTTAGTGTCAAATCCAGCGAAATCCGGTTCTGCCGAGTCCGTGGCATGCCGAAACATCTCAATAGCCTGCAGACAGGCTAAGCGGAGGCCGTCAGAACAATCGAAAAACGCCCCGGATGCTTGTAGGAAATTTCCTGCGAGGTGGGTGTCTGAGTTTTCCGTAAAATAAATTGAACAGGCGCTCCTTGAAGATCTGACTGGTGACCTGGGTGCTTCGGCAGCGTTGTCGCCATCAGGCCTTGACCGTTCGTCCGATTGGCGCGGCATTGGGACGCTTAATTACCGATGCTTGCATTCGGATAGCTACCCCTCTAGACTCCCCTGAGGTTTTTCGTTGACCGGAGGATTCAGCTCGGTTGACCGAAATTTCAACTCTTGAGGGGGATGCAATGCAGCGTTTCAATATACTGGCGACCGGACTCTTTCTTCTGGCCGCCACGGGCGGAGTAATTGCTCAGACCACGGTCGAAATTGTTTCGAGTGACTATCGGGCTGGGCGGGATACCAACTTCGATGGCATCTTCGACGAGTTCCGGACCGAGCCGAACACCGAACAGTTTTCAAATTCCTGGCGGAACGCGTTCGAATTCGATCTTTACGAGATCCCGACCGGCGCCAGCGTTCTGAACGCCGTGCTGACGATGCGGACCACTGCTTTCGACACGCCCCGTGCCTTCGAAGTGCACTGGTACGAAGGCAACGGCTTCGTCGAATTGATTGATTTTGCGCGCGACGAACTGGCGGGGGCGCTCACGCACCCGAGCGACGGCGGAATCTCTCACGCTATTTCGGTCACCGATCTTCCGATCGGGCGTGAGTCACTCGAGCGCTGGGCCGGGTTCAATGTGAGAGAGCCGTCACCTCCTCCTGGCGCAACGTTTCTGACCATGAGTATTCCCGATTCTTTTTTTCAGCCGAAGCTGGTAGTGACATACAGTGGTGGCGTGAACGGCATGCGATTCAATTTCGATGATGGAACGCTGCAGGGTCTCGAACATGTCCTCTCGACACCTTCTGTCTTCGAGTGGACGGCGCTGGACTCGGTTCCGCTGGTCGGTCAGGTCTCGGGCGAACACCGGCTGTTACCGACGCCCTTCAATTTTCGAGACGGTAGCCACGATACGCTGCTGCTTCGCTCATCGCCATTCGTCATTCGCGCCGGAGCCTCGATCACCTTCTGGCTTACCGGCGGCCGCGGGGCTGGGCCGGACTCAGCTCTGCTCCCACAGTCCCCGGGCGAACTGGCGGCCAACACAAGCGGTCCGGGCGTGCGCGCGATGGGGGTCGGTTTGTACGATCCGGGCAGCGACAGCTACGTTCTGACCAAGCAGCGCAGCGTCAACAATCAGACTTTCGAGCTCCTGATGTTTCAGCAGCAGGAACTGGTGCCGTTTATCGGGAGAACACTCCATCTGGATTTCTTCGATTCATTCGCGGGATCATGGGGCTGGATCGGTATCGATTCAGTGAGCATCCCCGGTTCCAGCTCTCTTTTCGCCTCCAGCTTCGAGTAGGTACACACACGCCAACCAGGATCGATCGAGCGCGTATTACGCAAGGCGAAACAACGGAGACACCCATATGCTGAGCGGTCAAATGCAGTGATAGGTCGACATCGCGTCCAGCGAAATCCGGTTCTGCCGAGTCCGTGGCATGCCGAAACATCTCAATAGCCTGCAGACAGGCTAAGCGGAGGCCGTCAGAACAATCGAAAAACGCCCCGGATGCTTGTAGGAAATTTCCTGCGAGGAGGGTGTTCGGCCCCCTGAGTCTTTCGCCGCTAATCAGGTGATTCACGGCTATCACCACCAGCCATCTCGTGCATTTCCTTGCGTATTCGAACGAAACGCGCAAAACGCGGCAAGCCGGTGGAGGTATACCCGTTGTAGTGATAGGTGACCCAACTGCCGATCGGCGGTGGCGATGCTCTTTCCCTGTCAGTCAAACCGCTGCCCAGTCGGAAGCGCCTACCATCTTCGCGTTCTACCACCAGGGCGCCCACCTGGCCGGTGTACTTTCCCTTGCCTTCGGTGTAGCCCACTACCCGCGCCTCGGCATCATCGTGCAGTTTGTATTTCAACAAATCCTGGCTGCGCCCGGAACGATACAGCGCATCCTCATGATGCAGCATCAAGCCTTCGCCGCCGGCAGCAACCAGCGCCTCGAGGCGCGCTTCCAGTTCTGCCGCATCACCCACGCGGTACTGTGGAACGGGCTGCAGCCACGGAATCCCGTAGTCATCAATCCCCTTCATCGCCTCGACTCGCTGGCTGAAGACGCCGCCATGACCGGGCAGATCAAAGATCATGAATTTCACCCGTTGCCATTCCTCATCATCCGCCCGGGTGCTACGAACGATTCCACTGACCGCATCGAACGACTCATGGGCAATCCAGAGCTCCCCGTCCATGGCCATGCCCGGCCAGCCTTCGGTGAACCATTCCGGCGATGAAATACGATGGCCGCCGCGGCTCCAGAGCGCCTTCCCGTCCCAATGTCCGCGTACGCCGTCCAGCTTTTCACTGACCCAGTACTCGTGGATTTCCGTTTCCTCCGAATATACGCTCGCCAGCATTGCCCGGTGGCTGGCGCCCTGCGCGGAAGCGAATGAGGATATGAACAGCAGCAGGGCAAAAGAAAAAAGATAGATATGGCGCATCGTGATCTCCTTGTCGCCTGGAAGGTGCGGGCAAGATGCTCGTCGCGGCTCTACCTTCGCGGCGGCTTTGGCATGCATGGCGGCCGTGATTATGGTGGTCGCAACACGGAAGTCCGGGGTCGTCCGCAGTCCCCCGGGCCCACTCACCGGGTTATTTCGATAAGCTCGGTTTGGCGATGGATGTGCAATCAGCGTAGCGCGCAACTCCGAGCAAGGAAATAGGAAATCTGCCCGGATTCGGGTAGGAAATTTCCTATTTTTCGCCTGCCTTGGCTCCGCCTTCCGACTTATCCGCCGAGTGAGAACAGGGGGCACAACAAGTTGGACATGCAGAGCGCCCGGGCCGGCCCGGACCGCCATTTCACGGCCTCCGGGGTATCGGGAGCAGGTCGGATTGTCACCAACATGCGACATGAATTGTGGTATCAAGATGCGTCCAGGAATGAGGAGATTGGAATGATGAACCGAGGAAAGTCCTTCGTGGCGTGCGTGCTGCTGGCCTGTGCCGGCGCCGCCTTCGCCGAACTGAACCAGGAGCAGGCCGAGCGCTCGGTCGAAACGCGCCAGTCGCTGCTGCACCTGCTGGGCTGGAACATCTCTCCGTTGGGCGCCATGGCGCGCGACCGCATCGAGTTCGACGCCGCGCGGGTCGAAACAAACGCCGTGCGGTTGCAGGCGCTGACCAGGATGCTGTCCGACGCGTTTGTCCCGGACACGCGCGGCAACGATGTCGAGACCGAGGCCCTGGACAACATCTGGGAACAGCCCGACGCGTTCACCGATAAGATCGAAGCCAACATGGAAGCCGCCGACAATCTAGTCGCCGCGGCGCAGACCGGCGACGAAGAAGCCATGCGGGAGGCCATCGGCCGACTGGGCAGCACTTGCGGCAGCTGCCACGACGACTTCCGCGTCGACGACTGAGCCGTGCCGGAGCAACAAGCCGGACGGCTGGTCTGGGACTGGCCGCTCCGGCTCTGGCATTGGCTGTTCGCGATCGCGGTGGCCGGCGCCTGGATCACCGGCCAGTGGGGCGGCTACGACTGGCGCCAGTGGCATTTCTGGCTCGGTCAGGCCGCCGTCGGCCTGCTGATCTTCAGATTCGCGTGGGGCTTCGTCGGCACCCGCCACGCCCGCTTCGCCCGCTTCCTGCCCGGCCCCAAGCGGCTGCTGGCCTACCTGAAGACCCTGCCCCGGCGCGATGCGCCCGGAACCCCCGGCCACAACCCGCTCGGCGCCCTCGCCGTCTTCGCCACCCTGGCGGTCGTCGCCGCACAGGCCGGCTCCGGCCTGTTCATCAGCGACGACATCCTCTACGAAGGTCCCTGGTACGTCGCCGTGAGCTCGGACACGGCCGACTTCGCCAGCAGCATTCACCACCGGCTGGCCTTGCCGGTGGGCGTGCTCCTGGGCCTGCATCTGCTCGCAATTGCCTTCTACCGCGTGTACAAGCGCCAGCGCCTGACGCGCGCGATGATTACCGGGCGGAAGCCGATCGAGCGGGTCTCGGAATCGGAATCAATCGCACGTTCGCGCACCGTGCTGGCGCTGGTGCTGATCGTGCTCGTCGCGGCTTTTACCTGGTGGCTGCTGGCCGTCGCGCCACCGGAGCCGCCGCCCGGAGGCGATTACTGGTACTGATCAATCACCCGCCAAGCCTGATCGTTTCATCGCGGCTCCCCGAATCCGTCGGATAACAGCACGTCGTTCGAACCGGGTCTGTGCCTGTCCCAGCTCTTCTGTTCCTGCGTCCAGCCCAAAAGGTCTCTTGATATTGATCATGCTGCTTTTGGCTGGAGCCGCATTGATGCATCACCGGGATGTCCTTGCACGCTGATGAAGCATAAGGAAATCGACAGAACAACGGAGACACCCATATCCTGAGAAGTCCTGCAATTTCAATGGTAGACCCGATGCTTTCTTTCAAAAGATCAAAAAAATCGGACTCCAACCGGCTTTTCCTGGCTACGGTCGGTCAAACCCGATAGGCTTCCGCCCGCCATTGCCGAAGCGAGAGCGGGACCGCGTCCGGTCGACTCATTGCTTGACAATCGAGGGTGGGGGCAGGCAGATTGGATGAACTCGCTGGTGCGGACAGTCGAGCCTGGTTGGCGTTGGAATTCGGGAAATGCAAGAAACAGGATCTGAGTCCAAGACTTTCGCGGGGGAATGCGAGAAACAAGCCCCGTCCCCAAGATCACCTGGCGCAGTGGGAGGCGCGGGGGCGGCGCTCATCGTCGGCACGTATTTTTTCTTATTGTTATTTGCCGGGATGCTGGTCACGCTCGGCGGGGCGGTCTTTGGCGGCGCCGTGCCCAAAGTGGCCTTTTTAAGCATAACTCTCCTGGTAGCCAACGTGGGGACAACCGCCGTAGCCGTGTGGGGGAGCCGCCGGCCCGTCCATCGCATGCTGCCGATGCGAGGCATCACGCCCATGCTGGCCGGCGCGCTCGTCGTCGTACTGGTGGGACTCTGGCCCTTCATCTTCGCCGGGGCCAGTTTGCTGACGCGGGTGTGGCCCATTAGCGACGTCATGATGGCCGCTTTCGCCCCGTTCCAGGAGGCACCCTGGATCGGGCTGCTGGTCATCGGCTTTCTGGTGCCCATTGCCGAGGAGGCGCTCTTTCGGGGGGCGCTTCTGGGCGTGCTTCTCGAGCGCTATTCGGCCCGATGGGCCGTGCCGGTGAGCGCGCTTATCTTCGGTCTCGTCCATCTCTCGCAGCAGTTCGTAGGGGCTCTTGCCCTGGGCCTCGTCATGGGGTGGCTACGCGTGCGTACGCGTTCGCTGTGGCCGGGGCTCGTGCTCCACATGCTCAACAACACGGCGGTGGCCGTGCTCTTCTTTCTCGACGAGGCGACTCTTGCTGCCTGGGGGCTCGATCCAATGGCCGCCGTCGTGCCCATGCCGCCGGTGTGGAGCCTCCTGGCCGGAGGCGTCCTCCTGGTCAGCGGCCTCGTCGCCGCGCACCGCCTCACGCGTTAGCAGGAGCACATTGGACGTATATGGAAGCCTCCCGCCGAGTCGGGCGTGTTTTAAAGCTTTTCCGGTTTGTCCGGGGCAAACGCGGCCACCCGACAGTCTTGCCCGGCTACCCGTCCGGATCCGGCCTGATTCGGGCAACCAGGAAATCGGTGCTCGTGTCGATGGCCCACCGCGACGGGCGGGCAATGCATTGGCCGGCGAAGCGCAGGTTGTCGGTGGTGATTGCAGTCACCGCACGGGCCAGGCTGATCGGGCCGCGCACGCCCAGCAGGCGCCTGGCATTGCGCCGTGTCAGGTCGAGACCTTCGTGCATCAGACCGCCGTATAGATCGGTCAGGGCCAGTACGTTATTGTGCATTGCGCTGGCGGTTCCGTCGGCGGCCTGGCTTGCGCCCAGGTGGCGGGTCGGAAGATCGAAGTGCGCCGCCAGGCCGGGATACTCATCGGCGAGTACATCCATATCGGCCAGCGGATCCTGCAGGCCGTCATTGTCGATGATGTCGGCCCAGTCCGATTTGTCCAGAACCTGCTCGGCGCGGGCGTAGAACACCGCTTCTTCATCGCGCATGTGCACCCGGGCATGCCGGACATAGTCCTGGATTCGCCCGGCCAGGCGATCGCCCTTCTTGCCGCGCAGTTGCTCGGGCGTGGCGGCGGCCAGATCTTGGGCCAGCTCGCCGGTTTCGTGCTCGCCGGTCTCGTGTTCTCCGGTCAGCTTCGTCAGGGTATCCGCCAGCGCAGGCCGCCTGGCCCTGATCTTTTCGAACAGCCGGTCTTCGCGCGGATGGTGGTAGCCGTGCTGGTAGCCGAGCAGATATCCGAACGCCTCGACCAGGACCGGTTGCACCGCCTCGGGCTCGGTGGCCAGGCGATCGACCATGCTGTCGATGGCGCGCAGCATGCGCGACAGGCCGGCGTGATCGCGTCTGAGTCGCTGCATGAACGCGGCGGGCGACGCCTGGTTGCCGGTGGGTGGCGTCATGGGCATTGCTCGCGGATGAAATCGGCCAGCCGGTTTATGGCGCGGCCGGATTCGGGGGTAAATGACAGGGCCTGCCAGCCGTGCGGCATGCGATCCCAGATTTCGATTTCGGCCGCGACCCCGGCCGCCCGGGCGCGCTCGACGCAGATCTGGCTGTCGTCGAGCAGGATCTCGGTGTTGCTTGCCTGGAAAAAAAGCGGCGGCAGGCCGGTGAAGTCGCCCAGCACCGGCGAGACGTAAGGCTGATCGGTCAGCTCGGTGCGTCCACCCAGGTAAAGGCGGCGAATCTCGTCGCCCTGTTCCAGGCTGAGCAAGGCATCGCGACCGGCATTGTCGACGCGGGAACCCCCTTCGGCATGCTCGGTGAAGTCGGCCGCCGGCGACATCAACAAGGCGCCGGCCGGCATCGGCATCCCCTGGTCGCGCAGCGAAAGCAGCGTGGCCAGGGCCAGGCAGCCGCCCGCCGACATGCCGCTGATGAAGATATGTTCCGGCGCGATGTCCAGGTCGAGAAGCTGGCGGTAGGCGTCCAGGCAATCTTCCAGTCCGGCCGGGTAGGGGTTTTCGGGGGCCAGACGATAGAACACCAGCCGCCCGCGGGCATGCGCGGCGCGGCACAGGCGCGCCAGAAAAACGCGTTCGGCGCGCTTGAAGCGGGTCATGAATGCACCGCCGGGCAGGTGCAGGACGACGCGTTCGGTGGGCCCCGAGACGGGCGTCAACCACTCGGCATCGCAGTGTTCCAGCCCGGGTTCCAGGTCGATGCGCACATCGTCGGGCACGTCGGGAAAGAAACGCTCCATTCTCTTGATCTGGTCGCGCATGTCGGTGACCGACAGGTCGCGCTTGAGTGCCTGGCGAATGGTCAGGCGACCGAGCAGCTTGGCGGTTCGTGTCTGCCAGCTGACCACGTTATCGGTTACGTGCCTGAATGTTCAATTAGGAGCCCCTGAGTTTCATTGGCAGTGATTCATCAGCAGTCAATAATAATCCAATCGGCCGGCCGTGTTTTTCAGTCTTCTGCGGCGCAGTCACAGGTCAGTTTTCCGGCGTCGCCTGTTCCAGTTCGCGCCACGCCCGGGCCACGTGATCGGCCAGGGCCGGCAGGTCGTGCAGGCTGGCGCCGTTGCCGACAAAACCGAAGTCCATGTTTCCATTGCAAGAAATGACGGTGGCGTTCAGGCCCACCCCGGCCGCAATTGCCGATACTGGATAGACGCCGGCCAGCGGCGCACCGTTGAGGTAGAGCTGGCGGTCCCACCCGGGAATGTTCGAAATGACCAGATTGGCCGAGGGGCGAGTGACCCGGTCGGCGTGAGTGACCGCACCGAGGCCGGCGATGGCCATCATGCCGGCGGCGTAACCCAGCGCGGTTTCCCTTGACATGCCGCGCACTTCTTCCTTGGTCTCGTTCATCGATTCGGCCACCTGCACCAGCCGCTCGGTGATGCCGGCGTCGGGCTTGCCCATGCGCACGAATACCGCAGAGACCTTGGTGCCGCCCGACGCATCGTTCTTTTGTCGCAGCGAGACCGGGCACATGGCCACAAGCCGGTGCTCGAAGGGCTGGTTCTGCTCCGACAGGTAGCGATGCACGCCGGCGTCGATCACGGCCATGGCCACGTCGTTCAGCGTGGCGCCGTAATGCTTGCCGACCCGGCGCATGGCCTCGAGCGGCAGCGACAGCGTGGCCACGCTGCGGGCGTTCAGAACCGGTTCGTTCATCGGTCCGCGATGCGCCGCGAACGGCACGCTGCCCGGCGTCGACAGTCCGATCCGGTTCCACAGACCTTTCCGCAGGCTGCCGAGCAGCGCCATGTACTGACTGGTCGCGTTGGTGCTCAGACCCAGCAGCCGCCTGACCAGCGCCTTGGGCGGGCGTGGCTTGCGCACCGGCACGTCGACCGCGAACAACGGTTTGGGCACGCCCTGGTGCCGGGTCGGACGCAGACTGGCATTCACCCGGCGCGCCGCGCTGACGCCGTCGATGATGGCGTGGTGCATCTTGACGAACAGCGCGAATCGCCGGCCCGGTACCTGGTCGATGATCCAGACCCGGAACAGCGGGCGCCCGCGATCGAGCATGGTTTCGTGAAGATCACCTGCCAGGTAAAGCAGATCCTCGTAGCGTGCGCCGGCCGGCATGGCGATGTGCTGGACGTGATAGCGCGGGTCGTAGTTGTGGGGCTGCTGCCAGCGCGGCGCGTGCCTGCCGGACAACTCGGGTACGCCGTCGAACGGCGGTGTCGGATGGGCGGCGCGATAGGCCTCGACGACTTCCTTTACCAGCCCGCGCCGACCCCTGGGCTTTTCGAACAGCATCAGGCCGCAGACATGCATCGGATTGGCCTGTGTTTCGGCCAGCAGCATCATCAGGTCCATCAGCGGAATCTGCTTCGACAAGACGTCTCCCGAACCCTGCAAAAGAGCGCCTAGTGTACCCCGCGCCAAATCCTGTGCGATTCAGTCGCACGCCCTTCGGCCGGGCTGGAGAGCGCCCCGGTTACGGGTCTTTGGCCGCTTCCGTCCCGAATCTGAACGGTTCGCCTTCGGCATCCTGGAGCTGTTGATCGAACGCCGCCTGGAGGCCGGTATCGTGCTCTTCGACGTCCTCTTCCGGCTCCTGCTCGATGTTGCGCGGGTACAGCGGCGACAGAATCGCCACCGTTATGCCGATCGCCGAAAGCAAGGCAAACGCATCGGCATAGCCGAATTCGGCCACCAGCGCCCCGACCACGGGCGAGCCGGCCGCCTGCCCGAGCGCACAAGCCATGAACGGCAGTACCGGCCCCATCGAAAGCCGGCCCGGCAACAGGCGGATGCCGGTCATCAGGTAAAGGCCCGTCAGGCTCATGTAGGCCAGGCCGAAGACCAGCGCGGAAAACGCTGCGAGCAGCAGCTGACCGGGGCTGGCGGCGAGCAGCGCCAGGCTTGCCGAAAGCATCATCAGCATGAACGCGTGGGTAATGGGCGGGTTGTTGCGATCGGCCAGGTCGGCCACCACGGCCCCGCCGAGGCCGGCGATACCGACCGCCAGCCACAGCCAACCGGTCGCGCCGGGCGGCAGCGCGCCCAGGGTAACGACCAGGTCGGGGGCGAAGATCCAGTAGGCCGACGAGATGAAGCCCATCGCGAATGCGAACAGGGAGAGGCCGAACAGGCGCGACCACTGCAGCCTGCTGATCGGCGGCGGCGGCGCGGCGTTCGCCGGCACGATCGGCGACACCGAGGGGATGAAGAACCACGCAGCCACCATGCCGATTGCGGCCAGCACGGCAAAAGACGCGTATGCAAAGCGCCAGGCGCCGGACATCAACAGCACCGTCGGCACGGCGACGACCACGCCGACGCTGGTACCGGCGTTCATGACCGCGCTGACGCGTCCATGCAGCGTGCGTGTGACCAGCGCCTGCATCGCAGCCGTGAGGGCGGGCATCATCAGGCCGGTGCAGATGCCGCAGGCGAACACACCCGCGCCGAGCGATACGGCGCCCGAGGCCAGGCTGATCAAAGCGAGGCCGCCGACGCCGAACAGGCCCGACAGCACCGAGGTGTAGCGGGCCCCGAGGCGATCGGCCGCGAGCGGCGCAACCAGCGTGGCCAGCAGGAAACTGATCAGCGGCAGGGCGCCGATGACGCCGATGACGTACGGCGTCAGTTCCAGTTCGGCGCGAATGGGTGGTACGAAGAGCCCGAAGGCGAAGCGCGCCAGCCCGTAACTGATCGCGACCAGCGCCGCGCCGAACAGCGCAAAGCCGGTTGGCGAACGGGGCTTCAAGACAGGCGCCTGCGGCGCGTCTTGGAGACGCCAGGCAGGGCCGGCAGAGAGCTCGGAGCGGCGAGCTCGAACTTGATCAGGACCGCCTTGACCACCATGTTTCTCCATGGACCTTCGTAAACAACAGTAACAGGACCGGGGGATCGACGAATCGACGATTCGTGCCGGAGTCGCCACCGGCTTTTTCGAACGGGCTTCGACTGAAGGGGAATCCGAAGGGAAGCATTCGAAGGGGAATTTGTCTTCGAAGGAGAAAGCCATGTTTGTGGAAAAGATCAAGAGCGAGGGGCTCGCGCACTTATCCTGGGTGATCGGCAGCGACGGCAAGGCGGCGGTGATCGATCCGCGCCGCGACTGCGAGGTCTACGCCGAGATCGCGGCAAGAAACGGTTGCCGAATCACCCACATCTTCGAGACCCACCGCAACGAGGACCTGCTTTCGGGCGCGGCCGTGCTGGCCGAGCGGACCGGGGCCGCGGTGTTGCACGGGCCGAACGCGGCCGGCGATGTGGTTTACGCCGACACCGCCCGGGACGGCGACGAGTTCGAAATCGGCAGCGCCCTTGTGCGCGTGCTGGAAACACCCGGTCATACCGACGACAGCCTGTCGTTCGCCTTTTACGATCCGGCCTTCGGTGAGGATGCCGTCGGCGTCTTTACCGGCGATGCGCTGTTCGTCGGCGACGTCGGCCGCACCGACTTCTATCCCGACCGCGCCCGCGAGGTTGCGGGTCTGCTCTACGACAGCCTGCAAAAACTCTGCGCCCTGGGCGACCAGGCCGTGATCTACCCGGCGCATGGCGCGGGTTCGGTGTGCGGCAACGCGATGGCCGATCGCGAGGTCTCGACGATTGGTTATGAACGGCGCCACAATTCCCGCCTTCGGATCACCGACCGCGACGAGTTTATCGAAGCGAAGATCGCCGAACACCATCGCCAGCCGCCGTACTTCCGCTACATGGAAGCGGGCAACCTGGAAGGCGCTTCTGCAGCAGGCGCATCGCTTCGGCCCGCCGCACTGAATACCGCGGACTTCCTGGAAGCGGCCGGCCGGGCCACGGTGCTCGACGTTCGCAGCGCGTCGGCTTTTCTGGGTGCGCACCTGCCCGGCAGCATCGCGATCCCGGAGCACATGATCGCCAGTTTCGCCGGGTGGTTCCTGTCGCCGGAGGATGACCTGGCGCTGGTTGCCGAGGGCCCCGAGCAGGCCGGTCGTGCGGCCACGGCACTGGCGCGCATAGGCTACGACCGCATCCGCGGTTTCCTGGCCCCGTCGCTTGCCGGCTGGGCTTCAGCCGGGCAGGCGTTCGGAAGCTTGCGTGTCGTCGATACCGATGAAGTGAAGCGGCGTGTCGAGTCCGATGCCGATGACTGGACGCTGCTGGATGTGCGCGACGACGACGAAGTGGAAGAGGGCAGCGTGCCCGGCGCGCGTCACGCTTACGTGGGCGAACTGCCCGAAGCGCTGAAGGAACTCGACAATGGTCGCCGCTACACTGTCATGTGCGGCAGCGGCAGCCGCGCCACCATCGCGGCGAGTCTGTTGCTTCGCGATGGATTCGAGCACGTCGATCTCTACCTGGGCTCCTTCTCGGCCTGGTCCGACAAGGGCCTTGAGCTTGAAACCTGAACTCGATAAAGGAGGAACAGCGATGCAAACGATCCGAATTCCTGGAACCGATCTCGAGGTCTCGCGCATTGCGCTGGGTACCTGGGCCATCGGCGGCTGGATGTGGGGCGGCACCGAAGAGCGTCGATCGATAGACACGATCCATGCGGCAATCGACAAGGGCGTGACGCTGATCGATACCGCGCCGGTCTACGGCTTCGGGACGTCCGAAAAAATTGTCGGCAAGGCGCTCGCCGAGCATGACGGCGGCGATCAGATACATGTATCGACCAAGGTCGGCCTGGAATGGGACGACGACGGCGGTGTCTACCGGAACGGCTCGTCGGACCGTATCGAACGCGAGATCGAAGACTCGCTGGAGCGCCTGGGCCGCGATCGAATCGACATCTACCATGTTCACTGGCCGGATCCGACCCGTCCCGTCGAAGAAACCGCGCGCGCGATGCGCCGCCTGTTCGACCAGGATCTGATCGGCAACGTCGGCGTGAGCAACTTCACCTGCGATCAGATGGAGCGTTTTCGGGCCGAGTGCCCGATAAATGTATGCCAACCGCCGTACAACATATTCGAGCGCGGCATCGAGTCGTCGATCAAGCCGTACTGCGACCGCAATCAAGTCGCGCTGATGACCTACGGTGCGCTCTGCCGCGGCCTGCTGACCGGAAAGATGACCCTCGATACATCTTTCGAGGGCGACGACCTGCGCAACAACGACCCCAAGTTCGCCGAGCCCCGCTATGGCCAGTATCTGCGCGCCGTCGAAAGCCTTCAGAAATATGCCAGCGATCGCTTCGGCCGTTCGCTGCTCGACTTCAGCATCCGCTGGATACTCGAAATGGGTGTGCCCATCGCGATCTGGGGCGGGCGAAAACCCGATCAGATGGATCCGCTGGACCGGCTTTTTGACTGGTCGCTGGACGGCGCAGCGCTGAGCGCGGTCGATTCGATACTGGCCGAAGCGGTCAAGGACCCGGTCGGGCCGGAATTCATGGCGCCGCCCACGGGACTCGCCTGACCGGTTGTGCCGGAGCCGGGTTGCCATAGCGCGTTGAATCTGCCTGACCCGAGCGGGACCGCGATTCAACCTATCGGCGCGTTTCCGGTGCCGCGGTAATGGATCTCGCCGGGCCGGGCATTGCGCGCGCCGTAAAGATTGCCTGGATGACCCTGGCGGGCCTGCTGGTGCTTTGGCTCCTCGCCTGGTGGCTGGCCAAACCGCCGGTGCCCGGAGATTTCTACGCGTTCGATCTGTCGCCCGGGACGGGTCCCGGCGAGCTGTTGCGGGTCGAAGCGTTCGCGCAAGACATTCCCGACCATGCGCGCGGCTGGCGCATTCTCTACACGACGACGGGACTGGACGGCGACGTCCGACTGGCCAGCGGTATTGTCGTGGCATCGACAAAGGCCCCGGCCGGACCGCAGCCGGTGATTGCATGGGCCCACGGGACTACCGGCATCGCGCGCGGTTGCGCCCCGTCGCTGCTGAAAAACACGTTCGCATTCGTGCCCGCCTGGCCCCAGGTGCTGGAACAGGGCTGGATCTGGGTTGCGACCGATTATTCAGGGCTTGGAACCGCCGGTCCTCATCCCTACCTGGTCGGCCGGTCGGAGGCTTACGCGATGCTCGATGCGGCGCGGGCGGCCCGCGCCATCGATAGCCTCGAGGTATCGCCGCTCGCTGTTGCCTGGGGTCATTCGCAGGGCGGTCACGCGGCGTTGTGGGCCGGAATCGTCGCGCCGGATTATGCGCCGGATGTCGGGTTGGCCGGGGTGGCCGCGGTTGCGCCGGCCAGCGACCTGGTGGAACTTGTTTCGGCCGTGCACGATGCGTTCATAGGGCGGATGCTGTCGGCGCTGCTGGTGCACGCCTATTCGGAAGTCTATACGGATGTCGAGGCCGACGAACTTTTGCGCCCGTGGGCGCGTCCGCTGGCCCGCGACATGGCCGGTCGCTGCATGGCCGGGCTCGAGATCGCGGTTTCGGCGTTGCCGGCATTGCTGGGCCGCCCGACGCTTTTTCGCCGCAATCCACCGAACGGCACGTTCCGCCAACGCCTGTCCGAAAATACGCCGGTAGACCGGATCGATGCGCCGCTGCTCATTGCGCAGGGCGGCGAGGATTCCACGGTGCCGCCGGGCATCCAGGGTGGCTATGTGGCACGCCGCTGCCTGGACGGCCAGCCTATCGACTATCGCGGTTTTCCGGCCCAGGATCATTTATCCATCGTCGGTGAAGACTCGCCCGTTCCCGACCTGTTGATCGACTGGAGTCGCGCCCGATTCGCGGCTGAAGCGAGCGCCGACAGGTGCGTGATTTCGCAGCACCCACAGCAATGAAACGGACGGGGCATTGCCCGGCGAGGGTCTTGGGAAAAGTCGGGCCCGGTCGGGCACAGTGCGCTGCTGCGCGGTACCCGCCCCGGCTCTGCCGTCTTTCTCGGCGCGCTCGACCGGGGTAATATATTTTTCGATCCGGCCTCGAGGGTATCCGTCATGAAGGGTAGGCAATTCTTTGCGCTGTTCGGTCTGCTGCTCGCCAAGGTGTTCATTGCGCAGTTCGCATGGGCTGATCAGGAAGAGAACAAGCGACTCGCTCGCGAGTTCTACGAAAATCTCTGGTTCAACGAGAACACCGAGCGTTACGACGAGTTCCTGGCCGATGAATACACCATTCACGATATCGGCGACGACAAGAATCTCACCGAACCGGCAATCCGCCAAAAGGAAGCTGCGGACTTCTTCTGGTCGCTCGGCAAGATGAGCGGAGAAATCGATTATCAGGTTGCCGAGGGCGACCTGGTGGTCACACGCTGGCAGTGGCATTTTCTGCCCGCCACCATGGCCGGGCACTTGATGATGGGCGACACTCACATTCCCGTCATCGACGTCTTCCGTTTCGAGGACGGCAGGATCGTCGAGATCTGGAACCATCGCCACGACATCGACACGGGCATGACGCGAACCCATTTTGCGAGAGGCCTGGGGCTTGGTTTGCTGGTCGCTCTGGTGCTGGCAATTTACGTCTGGCGGCTTAGACGGAAGCTCGAGCGCGCCGCGTGAAAATCGCCTGCGAATCCCGGGCGCTGCAGGCCGCATCAAAGACGCCGGACCCGAAAAGCTGAGGATAGAAACTATCTTGGGCGCTTCTTGTCTTCAGTCCTTCGAGGTTTTCGCAGCACCCGTCGACGGCGGCTGAAGGCGCTTGCGCACCAGGACGCCGCCAGCAACCAGTGCTTCGATGTCCAGCGAGCCTTCGAATATTTCGGCACCGCCGGCGCGGCGCTCGAACCCGGTCCAGCCATTGCGGCCGGAGTCCTTGATCTCGTAGAGGGCGGCGTCGGCGATCTTGAGCGCCAGGTCGAATTCGGCCTGTGGATTTTCGACGCCGAGGTCGACGCGGGTAAAGCCCATCGAGCAGGTGATCGCAAGCCGCCGACCGGCGACTTCGAACGCCGTGGTACGTAGCCGTTCGGCCAGCGCGCGGCAACAGTCTGCCGCCTCCGCAATCCCGGCATTGGCCACCAGCCACACGAATTCCTCGCCACCCCAGCGGGCCAGCACGTCGTCAGGGCCCGCAACCGCTCGCAGCACGTCGGCGAATTCGGCCAGTACGCGATCGCCGGCGGCGTGTCCGAACTGGTCGTTGATGCCCTTGAACCGGTCGAGGTCGATCAGCACCAGCAGCGCCGGAGATTCCCCAAGCGCCTGGGGAATTTCCGATTCCAGCAGGTGGCGCAGCGACCGCCGATTGCCCAGCCCGGTGAGTTCGTCCTCGATGCTTTGCCGGTGCAGCAGCGCGTTGGTCTCGCCCAGCGCCTTGTGCTGCAAGTCGATTTCGGCGTTCTTCTCGGCCAGAAGGTGATTGGCTTTAGTGCGCAAACGCAGCGAACGCAACATCAAGACCACGAACAGGCCGAGCACGATTACGCCCGCCAGGAGCAGGGCTCCCACCAGCCGCTCGCGAGATTGCTCGGCCTGCAGCGCGGCCACTTCGGCCTCACGGGCCAACCGTTCGCGCTCGGATTCGAGCAGCTCGCGCTCCTTGCGCTCCAGGTCGAAAGCGGTCTGCAGTTCGGCGACCCGCGCCTGGACATCGGCCGAGGCGAGTTCTTCGGTCAATTCCCGGTACTCGCGCATCATCGCCAGCGCTTCCGGGAATTGTTCCAACTGCTCGAGGTTGTCGACCAGTACCGGATAGAGTTCCAGCCGCTTGGGCTTGATGTCGGCCTCGCGATAGGCGGCCATCGACTGTTGCAGGGCGGCGTCGGCATCCTGCCGGCGGTCCAGCGCGATCAGCGTTTCGCCGATGTTCTTCAGCGAGATTCCCAGAGAGCCGGCGTCGCTTTCGGCGCGGTTGATCTCGGCGGCACGCTCGAACTGTGCCAGCGCATCGGCCGGGCGGCCCAGTTCGCGCAGCACGTAGCCCAGGTTGCTGATGACCGACGCGCTCGGCCGGCCGTGTGCCTCGCCGATCGCCATGCCGCGCTCCAGTGCTTCCAGCGCAGCCTCGAGCCTGCCCTGTTCGATCAGGGCGGCCGCCTGGTTTGAATAAATGCCGGCGGTTTCCGGATTGTCCGGACCTAGCTTCTCGATCGCCAGCTGCGAAAAACTTACCGCCTGTTCCCAGTCTTCCAGGTAAATCGAAAGACCGCCGATGTTGCGCAGCAGACCGGCCGACGGCCCGGCCTCGGTCTGCTCGAAAAGCCGATACGCTTGCAGCATCTGGTCAAGTGCGTCGTCCAGCCGCCCTTGCTGGGCGAGGGCAACGCCGAGCGAGGTTCTCAGATTGGCGCGCTCGCCGGTGTCGCGGTTCTCGCCGTCGCCCAGGGCCAGGCGATACAGCGATTCGGCGGTTTCGAACTGGCCGCGCGAGACGTTGAGGTTGGCGTACGTCTGGTGCAGTAGCGAACGCTCGGACCCGGTGGGCAGACGATCGACCAATTCCCGATAGACCGGTCCGGCATCGGTATCGAACGCCAGTTTGGCCGCAGCGCGCGCCGCTTCGATTGCCAGCCGCAGCAGCTGCGAGCGGGTTTCGGTCGGCAGCGCGGGATCGCGAACCCAGGCCGCGAGGGTGGGGCGGGCCTGGTCGAAGTCGCGCGCGAGCCATTCGCCCATGCTCTCGAGCGCTGCATCGCGCTCGGCGTCGGAAGCGTTCGCGCGCAGTTGTGTCCGCAGTTCTACGATATCGGGCACGGTCCCGGATGGCTGTGCTTGGGCGTACGCCGGCGCATTCAGGGTCGGCGCCAGTGCAATCAGCACAGCGGCGACGGGCAGTAAATTCATCATCAAAGATCCCCTTTTTCTGTCCGTCCGGCAGGTCGCCTCGACGCTGCCGATCCCCGGTTCCGAACAACCATTGGAGCGCGGTGCCGGAGAGCATAAATGATAAACCGGCGCATTGGTACTGGGAGGTCAGTCTGGCAGAAAATTGTCGATGTTCTTGAAACCCGAAGATCCAGCGGGCCAATCGGGCAGGTGCTCCCGGGTCCGGTTCCGGGCAGGGATGATTCCTGCCTTCGAGTCAGTGACCGGGCAGCCACCGCATGGGTGATATATTCGATGTAGCGGAGAGGTTCGACGACAAAGGATAACGACATGGCCGGAAACGAGATCAAGCTCAACATCAAGAGAGATCAGACCTTCGATTACCAGCCGTCGAATCCGGCCGGTTACTACTACCTGTTCACCGGCGGCTACGCGTTTTCCAGCGGCATGATCACAGAGGAGCCGGTGGGCGACGATGATGGCGCTGCCGGCGAGGTCAAGCAGGCCGAAGAAAGCGATCGCTGGACGATCGAAATCGAGGACGACACCGACGAGCATTTCAGGATCGTCCAGTGGCAGCTGTGCGGCGGCGATGATATCTCCGGCGCGAAATTCGATCCGCCGCCCGATACCGAGCTGGAGCCTACCGACAAGCTGACGATCGACGCCTCCGACGTCCCGGCAGGTTCCGACCACACCTACCAAGGCTATACCTTGACCCTGGAAAACCAGGATGGCGAGCGGATCACGGTCGACCCCCGGCGCTTTGAGGAGAACGGCTAGCCTCTCGCAAAGCGTAGATGAAGACGAAAACTCCTTATAAAAAAAACAAAGGCGCATTGCCAGGACAGGCAAGATCCGGGGCTTGTTTGGATACCACGGAATGGAGCAAGACTGAGACGGCGCACGGTGCGGCGTGACGGCACCGGCACCGGCTTGAATTCCTGATATGGTTTAGCCAGGCTTCAAGCGGTTCAGGCAGTCCCGTGAGGTAGCGAATCGGCTGCGGTTTTCGCGGCGCTTCGCCGGATGGCCGACCCGCTTGCGAACCCCTGAACAGGAGGTACGGCACTCGTGGACCCGGCACAACATGTGAACGGTTTCTGGCCCCTGGGCGCCTATGCGTTCGGCGCCGTCGCACTGATCGCGCTGCTGCTGGGCGTTTCCTGGTTGCTGGGCGCGCGCTCGGACCGACCCGCGCGGCCGGGCCGCGGGCGCGACGAGCCGTTCGAATCGGGTATCGTCTCGCTCGGCTTCGGCCGCTTCCGGATTTCGGCGCATTTCTACGTCGTCGCCATGCTGTTCGTGCTGTTCGATCTCGAGGTGGTCTACCTGATCGCCTGGGCCGTGGCCTGGGATGAACTCGGCTGGCACGGTTACTGGGGCGTCGTGGTGTTCGTCGGCATCCTGGCCGCCGGGCTGGCCTACGAGTGGCGGGTCGGCGCACTGGACTGGGCGCCGCGCGGCCGGGCCGTGCCGCCCATTCGGCGCCCCGTCACGTTGCGACAAGGGGGTAGCGACGAATGAAATGGCACCTGTCGAAGCCCGGCGAAGCCTCGGCCGGCGGCGCCAATTCCAATCTGGATTCCACCTCCGATTTCGAAGAGGCGGTGCGCCGCAACGTGGTCACGGCCAACCTCGAGCGCGTGGTTTCATGGTGCCGCAAGTATTCGTTGTGGCCGTTCAACTTCGGCCTGTCGTGCTGCTATGTCGAAATGACCACTGCGTTCACCTCGCCGCACGACATCGCGCGCTTCGGCGCCGAGGTCCTGCGCGCCTCGCCCCGGCAGGCCGACGTGATGGTGATCTCCGGCACCGTGTTCAAGAAGATGGCGCCGGTCATCCAGCGACTCTACGACCAGATGCTGGAGCCGAAGTGGGTCATCTCGATGGGATCGTGCGCCAACTCCGGCGGCATGTACGACATCTACAGCGTGGTTCAGGGCGTCGACAAGTTCCTGCCGGTCGACGTCTACGTGTCCGGTTGCCCGCCGCGGCCCGAGGCGCTGCTGCAGGGGCTGACGATGCTGCAGCGCCAGGTCGGTACCGAGCGCCGGCCGCTGAGCTGGACTATCGACGGCGCCGGCGTACATGCGGGCGAGCGGCCCGCCAACCGGGGCGACAAGCGCCGGCAGAACGCCGCAATCGATCGCCTGCGCACGCCTGACGGCGTATAAGGACGGGTTCGTGGGCGAGACTTTTGATCCGGTCAGCGCCGCCGTCGCAGAGTTCGGCCCGGGTGCGATCGTGCACCAGGAAACGGCCGACGGCATTCCCACGCTCTGGACCGATGCGGTAAAGCTCGCCGGGCTGCTCCGGTTCTTCCGCGACGACGTCGAGCGGCCGTACCGGATGTTGTTCGACCTGACCGCGATCGACGAGCGCCTGCGCCGGAACCGGCGCGGTCAGCCCGACAGCGAATGCACCGTGGTCTACCACCTGCTGTCGCTGGAGCGCGACGCCGAGCTGCGGCTCAAGGTCGCGCTGACCGGCGCCTGGCGCCTGCCTTCGATCGCCGGGATCTTCGCCAACGCCGACTGGTACGAGCGCGAGGTCTGGGACATGTTCGGCGTCCAGTTCGACGGCCACCCGCACCTGGAGCGCATCCTGATGCCGCTGACCTGGGACGGCCACCCCCTGCGCAAGGAACACCCGGCACGGGCCACCGAGATGGGCCACTACGCGCTGCCCGACGACCGGCTGGAGGCCGAGCAGGAGGCGATGCGCTTCCGCCCCGAAGACTGGGGTATGGCCCGGCAGCGCGACGGCGCCGAGATCATGTTCCTGAACCTCGGCCCCAACCACCCCAGCGTGCACGGCGTGTTCCGCATCGTGCTGCAGCTCGACGGCGAGGAAATCCTCGACGCGGTGCCGGAAATCGGCTTCCATCATCGTGGCGCCGAGAAGATGGGCGAGCGCCAGACCTGGCATTCCTATATTCCCTATACCGACCGCGTCGACTATGTCGGCGGGGTCATGAACAACTTTCCCTACGTGCTGGCGGTCGAGAAGCTGGCCGGCATCGAGGTGCCCGAGCGTGCCCAGGTGGTCCGCATCATGCTCGCCGAACTGTTCCGGATCAACAGCCACCTGCTGTTTCTCGGCACCTTCCTGCAGGATGTCGGCCAGATGTCGCCGGTGTTCTTCACGTTTACCGACCGGCAGAAGATCTACGACATCATCGAGGCGGTTTGCGGTTTCCGGATGCACCCGGCCTGGTTCCGCATCGGCGGTGTGGCCGACGACCTGCCTGAAGGATGGCAGGGACTGGTCCGCGCGCTGCTCGACTGGCTGCCGAAGCGGCTACGCGAATACGAGAAGATGGGCCTGAACAATCGTATTGTTCGAAAGCGTACCCGCGGCATCGGCGCCTACAACTACGAGGAGGCGATGGACTGGGGCGTGACCGGCCCGGGCCTGCGCGCGACCGGGCTGGCATGGGACTGGCGCAAGCAGCGCCCGTACTCGGGTTACGATCAGTTCGACTTCGACGTGCCGACCGCCGAGCACGGCGATTCCTACGATCGCGCCGTTGTGCGTCTGGAGGAAATGCGCCAGAGCCTGCGCATCGTGAAGCAGTGCCTGGACAACATGCCCGAGGGTGACTACAAGTCCCGGCACAAGCTGACCACGCCGCCGATCAAGGACCGCACGATGCACGACATCGAGACGCTGATCCATCACTTCCTGTCGGTCAGCTGGGGGCCGGTCATCCCGGCCGGCGAGGCGTCGGTGATGGTCGAGGCGACCAAGGGGCTGAACGGCTACTACCTGGTCAGCGACGGCGGCACGACCTCGTACCGCACGCGCATTCGCACCCCGTCGTTTCCGCACCTTCAGATGATTCCGCTGCTGGCGCGCGGGATGATGATTCCGGACCTGGTCGCCATCCTCGGCTCCATCGACTTCGTCATGGCGGACGTGGACCGATGAGGCGGGGCCGATGAAAGATCAAGCGAGAAGTACCGATCCGCATCGCACCACGCTGGCCGATTGGGAGCGGGCCGCGATCGATGAGGAACTCGAAAAGTACGAGGACGCCGGCGCGGTCGGCGTCGAGGCATTGCGCGCGGTGCAGGCCGAGCGCGGCTGGGTCAGCGACGAGGCCCTGCGGGCGGTGGCCGACTACACCGGCATTCCGGCGGCTCGGCTTGAGGGTGTCGCGACCTTCCACAACCTGGTGTTCCGGCAGCCGGTGGGGCGCCACGTGGTGCTTGTCTGCGACAGCGTGAGCTGCTGGATCTGCGGCTACGACGAGCTGCGCGAACGCCTCGTTCGTCGTCTTGGCATCGGGTATGGTGAAACCGATGACGATAGCCGGTTCACGCTGCTGCCCAGCGTCTGCCTCGGCAACTGCAACAAAGCCCCGGCGCTGATGATCGACGGTGATCATTACGGCAACCCGGGCGACGACGAGCTCGAATCGATTCTCGAAAAGTACCCGTGACCGGAACGAGACCGACGATGCCTGAACGAGACGACATGCAGACACCGCTGACCCGGAACATCAAGCCTGGACGCGAGCCGCTGGACCTGGCCGGCTACCGCGACGCCGGTGGTTACAGGGCGGTGGAGCGCGCGCTCGAGGCCAAGCCGGAGGCCATCACCGAACTCGTCAAGCATTCCAGGCTGCGCGGCCGCGGCGGCGCCGGCTTCCCCACGGGTCTGAAATGGAGCTTCATCCCGATGGGCGACGACGCGCCGGCGCTCAAGTACCTGGTCTGCAACGCCGATGAGATGGAACCCGGCACTG
>Ga0209964_1000008_pt1 | contig 35897 bp, 32 predicted proteins | sample SalPonR2_B_D1_MG_FD_185705 | JGI IMG/M metagenome (GOLD analysis project Ga0209964, IMG submission 185705) | Salt pond soil microbial communities from South San Francisco under conditions of wetland restoration - Salt Pond MetaG R2_B_D1_MG... ... | reverse complement strand
CAGCAAGGCCGGGGATATCCTCAAGCGCTGCGGATTCGAGCGTCCAAGCCGCCTCGAGCGAGGCCTGAGAATCGAGCTCGACGGCGTGAAGGCCTCGGCGCTGGAGACTGCCGCTCGCGAAGTCCTTTACGATCGAATGACCGAAACCGTGGTCGATGCACTGGCCGACCTGCAGCACTGGTTCGACCCGCCGCCGACCGACACGCTTGCCGAAATCGAGTTGGGTTCCGATCCGACCGGCGCGCTGGCTGCGGCCAACCGGAAATACGGTCTCGCACTCAACGACGAGGAAATCGATTACCTGGCGGACGCCTATCGTCGCATCGGTCGCAACCCCACCGATGCCGAACTGATGATGTTTGCGCAGGCCAACTCGGAACACTGCCGCCACAAGATTTTCAACGCCACCTGGCAGGTCGACGGCGAGCCGCGCGGCAACAGCCTGTTCGGCATGGTCCGGAGTACCCACGCGGCGACCCCGGACGGCGTGATTACCGCTTATGACGATAACGCCGCGGTGATCGAAGGCTTCGATGCAACTCTTTTCTGTCCGGTCGGCGAGGCGTCGAGCTGGACAGAACAGCCGCGACGCCTGCATGCGCAGATCAAGGTGGAAACGCACAATCACCCCACCGCCATTTCGCCGGACCCGGGCGCGGCGACCGGCGCCGGCGGCGAAATTCGCGACGAGGCCGCCACCGGTCGCGGCGGCCGCCCGGTGGCCGGCCTGGCCGGATTTGCCGTGGGCGATTTGCGAATTCCATCCCATCCGATGCCGTGGGAGCACGCCCCGCCGCCGCCGGGCAGGATTGCCACACCGCTGGACATCATGCTGGAAGGCCCGATCGGCGCGGCCCGGTTCAACAACGAATTCGGTCGCCCCAATCTGTGCGGCTATTTCCGCACGTTCAGCCAGCAGATAGATGATCGGCTGTGGGGATATTTCAAGCCGATCATGCTGGCCGGCGGCATGGGCACGATCGCCGAAGGCCAGACCGAGAAGCATGCCCTGGAAGCCGGCTATCGCGTGATCGTGCTCGGCGGACCCTCGATGATGATCGGGCTCGGTGGGGGTGCGGCCTCGAGCCTGCATTCCGGCCAGTCGTCGGAACAGCTGGACTATGCATCGGTGCAGCGCGCCAACCCGGAAATGCAGCGGCGCGCGCAGGAGGTCATCGACCAGTGCTGGATGCTGGGCGCGGACAACCCGATCGCATCGATCCATGATGTCGGCGCCGGCGGCCTGTCGAATGCCATCCCCGAATTGTTGCACGACGGCGGGGTAGGCGGGCGCCTGCAGCTGCGTTCGATTCCGACGGCCGACCCTTCGATGTCGCCGATGGCGATCTGGTGCAACGAGTCCCAGGAACGCTACGTCCTGGCCGTTTCCGAGCGCGGCCTGGACGTGCTCGAAGCGATCTGCCGGCGCGAGCGCTGTCCGATGGCGGATCTCGGTTCGGCCACCGCGGAGCACGTGCTGCACGTCGCCGACTGCAAAGCGCCAGGCACGCCGGTCGACCTGGACCTGGACGTGCTGCTGGGCAAGACGCCCAGCCTCGAAATCCGCGCGACCAGTCTGGAGACACCCGCGCCCGACGAAGGCATCGCGGGCATCGACCTGAATGAAGCCGTCGATCGCGTGCTGCAGGTGCCGGCCGTCGGCAGCAAGCAGTTCCTGATCACCATCGGCGATCGAACCGTCGGCGGCCTGAGTGCGCGCGACCAGATGGTGGGGCCGTGGCAAGTGCCGGTGGCCGACTGCGCCGTGACCCTGACCGACTATCGAAGTTACACCGGTACCGCCATGGCGGTAGGCGAGCGTACCCCGCTTGCGGTCTGGAACGCGCCGGCTTCCGGACGCATGGCCGTTGCCGAGGCGCTGCTCAACCTCGCCGGCACGCCACTGCCCGGTCGCAACCGGATCAAGCTTTCGGCCAACTGGATGGCGGCCGCACGCGCGCCCGGGCAGGATGCTGCGCTGCGGGCGACGGTGGAAGCGGTGGCCGACGACTTCTGCCAGGCGCTGGAACTTTCGATTCCGGTCGGCAAGGATTCGCTCTCGATGCAAACGCGCTGGGAGGCCGATGGTTCGGAGCACGCGATAACTGCTCCGGTTTCACTCAACGTGACGGCGTTCGCGCCGGTGTCGGACGTGCGCGCTGGCATCACCCCCGAACTGCGGCGCGATTGCGGCGCGACCGATCTGCTGCTGCTGGCGCCGCCGGAACGGCGCATGGGCGGGTCGGCCCTGGCCATGGCATTCGGTCGCGCCCTGGGCGCGGTGCCGGACGTCGAGGAACCTCGAATGCTGGCCGCATTGTTCGATGCGGTGCAGTCGATGGTGGCCGAAAAGCGTCTGCTCGCGCTGCACGATCGCTCGGACGGCGGGCTGCTGACCACGGTACTGGAAATGGCGCTGGCCGGTCACGCCGGTGTGGCGCTTCAATTGCCGGCTGACTGCGAGCCCGTCGCCGAGCTGTTCAACGAGGAAGCAGGCCTGGTCGTGCAATGCCGGGCTGCCGAAACCGGGTCGCTGCTCGAGGCGCTGGATCGGGCCGGGTTGGCGCAGTGGACAACCCGGATCGGTCGCGTCATCGTCGGGAATCAGGCCGGTGAGGGCAGGCTGTCGGTGACGCACGCCGGCGTAACCGTGCTGGACCGCGACCTGGCCGATCTGAACCGGCTCTGGGCGGCCACCAGCTACCGGATCCAGCGGCTGCGCGACAATCCCGACTGCGCCGACGAGGAATACGCCGCACTGGCTGACTGGAACCGCCCTGGCCTGCAGCCTGTCGTCACGTTCGATCGCGCCGCGCCTGAGGTCGGTAGTCGTGCCCGGCCGAGAGTTGCCGTGTTGCGGGAACAGGGTGTCAATGGCCAGCGCGAGATGGCCATGGCTTTTCACGCCGCCGGATTCGAAGCCGTCGACGTGCACATGAGCGATCTCGAGACGGGTCGTCGGCGCCTCGACGAATTTCACGGGCTGGCCGTGTGCGGCGGGTTTTCCTTCGGCGACGTGCTGGGCGCGGGCCGCGGCTGGGCGCGCTCGATCCTGTTCAACGAAGGGATGCGCGACCGGTTCCAGCGCTTTTTCGAAGACCGCGGCAAGTTCGTGCTCGGCGTATGCAACGGCTGTCAGGTATTGTCGTCTCTGGCCGGCATCATTCCGGGAACCGGCCACTGGCCGCGCTTCGTCCACAACCGGTCGCGGCAGTTCGAGGCGCGGCTGAGTCTGGTAGAGATCGTCGAGTCGTCTTCGATAATGCTGGCCGGCATGGCCGGATCGCGCCTGCCCGTGGCGACCGCACACGGCGAGGGACGGGCCTGTTTCGGCAGCAGCGCCGATGCGCGCCAGGCGCCGGTGGCGGTTCGCTATATCGACGCCGGCGGGGCGCCGGCACGGGCTTACCCGGACAATCCCAACGGGTCTCCGGATGGGGTGACCGGATTGTGTAATGATGACGGCCGGGTTACGATTCTGATGCCGCATCCGGAGCGCCTATTGCGGCCGGTCAACTATTCCTGGGCGCCGCCGCAGTGGCCAGAGAAGTGGGGCGACTGGTCGCCCTGGATGCGGATGTTTGAAAATGCGCGCAATTGGGTGGATTGAGCAATCGGCTGGCGTCGGGACAAACTTCTGCACCATGGACTTTTCAGATCCTTCGTAAATCGTGAATGGTGAATCGTGAATGGAAAAAATCCAAGCGCAGCCGAAGCTCCATTTACGATTTACCATTCACGATTTACGAAAGTGGTGATGTCATGAGTGATCAGGGGCCGTCGCAACGAACCGGGGAGCAGGCTGAGCATTCGGCGGAACGGCAGGGAAACCCGGTCAAGGAGATGTTCCTGCTGGCAGCGCTCTACCTGCCGCTGGGCTTCTTTCTCTGGTTCTCGTTCGGCAGCGCCTTGATGTGGTTTCCGTCGAAGCTTGTCGAATGGGCATTGACCGGCTTGTACCCCGATCTGTTCGAACGCGTGGTCCAGTTCGGCTATCAGCTCGAGGTTCAGACCGCGATCCGGATGGATCGCATGGTCGAGGGGCGCGTGGCGCTGCTCAACAACGATGTCAATCCGATGATCTATGCGTGGGGTATGGCGCTGCTGTTTGGGCTGATCATGGCTACCCCGATGCGCGCCCGGGCACGCGCTGTTCAGTTGGTGGTGACTTATCTGGTAATCTCCGTTGTCACCGCCTGGGGGGTCTTCTGGCAGACCTGGACCGACCTTGCGTTTTTGATCGGCCCCGAGGCTGCCGCCGCGGTTGCCGAGGCGGGCCCTTCGCCAACGCTGATCGCGCTGTGCTACCAGCTGGGCTACCTGATGTTGCCGGCAGTCGTGCCGCTGGCGACCTGGATTCTGATGAACCGACCATTCCTGGAGCGTGTCGCGTTCAATCATCGTCGCTGAACCCGAGACGATTTAAGTTGTCGGTTAATGCTGTGATTGTTGCTGCAATTGTTCTCGCAACAATCGTTCTCGCAACAATCGCACGAGCGATCGACCCGCGGCCAGTCCGCGTCAATTCATAAAATATAATCAAGCGATGGAAACCGAAGCGATCACCGCCACAGACCAGACCGACCTGCTGCCGCACGTCGGCGACCATCTCGAGGACAGGGCCGCCGATTTGTGTCGCCTGATGATCGACCAGGGTCGACTCAGAAGCGAGGATCTGGCCCGGGCGCGCGCCTACCGCGAGCAGAACGGCGGCAACCTGTTGACGCTTCTGGTTCGGCTTGGGCTGGTTTCGGAGCGCGACCTGGCGGTCGCCCAGTCCGAGCTGCTCGAGATTCCGCTTTGCATGGACAAGGACTATCCGGAGCAGGCGCCGACCATCGATTCGATTTCGGTGCGCTTCATGAAGCAGCAGCACCTGGTCCCCATCCGGGTCGACGAACAGGCGCTGGATGTGGTCATGGCCGACCCGCAGAACCCGGCCATGCTCAAGGCACTCAAAATGGCCACCGGGCTCGATGTGCGGCCGCGGGTGGGTATCGCATCCGAGATCGACAACACCATCGAGCGCTACTTCGGCGGCGGCCGCAGTGCCATGGGCCAGATCGCCGAGGGTCTGGGTTCGGAGGGTGAGGGCGAAGACGAGGAAAACGTCGAGCACCTGCGCGACCTGGCGTCCGAGGCGCCTGTGATCCGGCTGGTCAACCTGATTCTGCAGCGCGCGGTGGAGGCACGGGCTTCCGATATCCACATCGAGCCGTTCGAAAACCGGCTCAAGGTACGCTACCGGGTCGACGGCGTGCTGCAGGAAGTCGAGGCGCCGCCGGCGCGATCGACCGCCGCGGTGATCTCGCGCGTCAAGATCATGGCCAAGCTCAACATTGCCGAACGCCGCTTGCCGCAGGACGGGCGCATCATGCACCGCGTGCAGGGCAAGGAGCTCGACCTGCGCGTGTCCACGGTACCCACCTCGCACGGCGAAAGCGTCGTCATGCGTATTCTCGACCGCGAAGCCGTGACGCTGGATTTCGGCAGCCTGGGTTTCGCCGACGATACCCGCGACGCGTTCATCCATTCGCTGGAAATGCCGCACGGCATCATTCTTGTCACAGGGCCAACGGGCTCGGGCAAGACCACGACGCTGTATACCGCGCTCTCCCAGCTCAACTCGCCGGCGCGCAAGATCATCACAGTCGAGGATCCGGTCGAGTACCAGCTCGAAGGGGTCAACCAGATTCAGGCAAAATCCTCCATCGGGCTGAATTTCGCCGCCGCATTGCGCGCCATCGTGCGCCAGGATCCGGACGTGATCATGATTGGCGAGATGCGCGACCTGGAGACCGCCAAGATCGCGATCCAGTCGGCGCTGACCGGTCATCTGGTGTTGTCTACGCTGCACACCAACGACGCCGCCGGGGGCGTGACCCGTATGCTGGACATGGGCGTCGAAGATTATCTGCTGACCTCCACGGTCAATGCCATCATGGCCCAGCGCCTGGTGCGCCGGCTGGATCCGGACACGCGCGAGGCGTTCGAGGTGTTGCCCGAAATGGTCAAGGAACTCGGCCTGCGCCAGCTTACAGATGCCGATCCGATCACGTTGTACCGGGCGGGAACATCTGAAGTCAACCCGACCGGCTACAAGGGACGCTCGAGCATTGTGGAACTGCTGACCATGTCGGACGAGATCCGCCGCATGGTGATGCGCCAGGCGACCTCCGGCGACATCGAGCGCCAGGCCCGTGACGAGGGCATGCGCACGATGTATCAGGACGGCATGCGCAAGGCGCTGCTGGGCGTGACCAGTGCCGAAGAAGTCCTGCGCGTGACCCAGGAGGCTTAATGTACCCCGCCCAATACTCTGTGATTTTTAGAGCGTGCCTGAGTCGACAGTGCAAGGCGCGACCCGCAGTGAATGGCAAGCCCTTTGCAAGGGGCGCAACGCCGCACTGTCGGCTCAGGCGCGCTCCCGAAGGGCGAGCCGGAGAGCGTTCATCTGCGGCGTTCTGTCTCTTGGAAAGGACGCTGCCATTCCCGGCGAGACAGGCCTTGCAGCTAAACGCTCTCCGACTCGCTAAAAGTTACAGAGTATTGGGCGGGGTACATTAAATGGCGCTTTTCACCTACAAGGCCGTCACACCGTCCGGCGAGACCCTGTCCGGTGAAATGGAGGCGCCCAGCGAAGATCTGGTGGTCGCGCACATTCAGGAAACCGGCAATATTCCGGTGCAGACCCGGGAAGTCTCGGGCGGATTCCGGCTGGAAACGCTGTTTCGCGGCCGGCAGGGCCTGACCCAGCGCGAGGTCGGCGACCTTACCGGCCAGCTGGCAACGCTGCTGGGCGCGGGGCTGCCGCTGGACCGTTCGCTGGGCATCCTGGTCGAGCTTGCCGAAAACGAGCGCGTCGAGCAGACGCTGTCCAAGATTCGTGACCGGGTTCGCGAGGGTATTTCCCTGTCGGAAGCGCTGGAAGAGCGGCATGGCGTGTTCTCGCGTTTCTACATCAACATGGTGCGTGCCGGCGAAATGGGCGGTGCGCTGGATCAGACCCTTTCGCGCATGTCGGAATACCTCGAGCGGGCCAAGGAACTCAAGGACGGGGTGGTCTCGGCGCTGATCTACCCCGCGCTGCTGGTCATCCTGGCGATCGCCTCGCTGATGCTGCTGATGGTCTACGTGATTCCGCAATTCACGCCGATGTTCGAGGACTTCGGCGGCGAACTGCCGTGGCTGACCAAGGTGGTGATCCTGGCCGGCGACACGTTGAAGAACTTCTGGTGGGGCCTGATCGCGATCGCCGTGCTGGCCGTGGTCTGGTTTCGCGGGCAGATGCAGAAGCCGGCTTCCAGGCTGCGCTGGGACGGACGCTTTCTGAATACGAAGTGGCTGGGCGATGCGATCGCCAAGATCGAGATGGCGCGCCTGGCGCGTACCACCGGCACGCTGCTGGTCAACGGCGTGCCGCTGCTGTCTGCGATCTCGATCGCGCGCAACGTCATGACCAATACCGTTCTGCGCGAGGACGTGGGCGAGGCGGCCAAGAAGGTCAAGACCGGCGCGCCGCTGGCCCGGGCGCTGAACGAAAGCGGACATTTCCCGCGCCTGGCGCTGCAGATGGTCAACGTCGGCGAGGAAACCGGCCAGCTCGACGAGATGCTGCTGAAAGTGGCCGACACCTACGACCGGGAAGTGCGCACCACCATTGACCGGATAATGGCCATGCTGGTGCCGGCGCTGACGCTGGGACTGGCGGCGCTGATCGGCGTCATCGTGATGTCGGTGCTGATGGCGATCCTCAGCATCAACGAACTGGTTGCCTGAGAGGAGCCCGCCTCCGGTACGCTCGGTCGCAAAACGCCCCGGTTGCCCGATCTGACAGCGACTCTCGACGAGCGCATGGTGAACAAGGCGGGCTACGCTGGATGGCCGAATTGCCTGGTGTACGGTAATTCGGGGAATCTTTCGGCTCCGGGCTGTCATAATTTCATATGAAGCAACAATTCAAGGCTGCAAACATGAAAAACACGTCGCAGGGCTTTTCCCTGATCGAACTGCTGGTCGTCCTGGTCATCCTGGGCCTGATCGCCGGGCTTGTGGTACCCAACATCATGGGCCGTGGCGAAGACGCCAAGTCGCGCACTGCGGTCGCCGAAGTCCAGCGCCTGTCCATGGCCGTCGACGAGTTCTACCTCGATACCGGCCGGGCGCCGCGCGAACTGCGCGAACTGGTCGAGAGACCCGGCAACGTATCGAACTGGAACGGGCCCTACATCAACGATTCGAATCTCAACGATCCGTGGGGTAATCGATACAACTACCGTTTCCCGGGCGAGAATCGCGACGTCGACATCTTCAGCCATGGCCGCGACGGCCAGCCGGGCGGTGAAGGGCCGGACCGCGATATCGAAAACTGGAACCTCTGATCGAACGCATTCCGGGCGGCAAGGCATGATCCGCAATGGTACGCAAGCCGGCTTCAGCCTGATCGAACTCATGGTCGTCATGGTGCTGGTGGTCGGACTGTTCGGCCTGATCGGCACGTCGATTTCGCGCTCGGTGGGCGGGGCCGAGTTGCGCAATGAGGTCCGCGAGATCATCGCCGGCCTGCGCCATACGCGCGGCCAGGCCATCATCAAGCGCACCGAGATGGTGTTCCGTGCCGATGCCGACAAGTTGACCTGGCAGGCGGCCGGGCGCGACCGGCAGCAGTTGCCGGAAGGCCTGGACATCACCTTGACCACGGCACGATCGGAAATGACAGGCGAGAACGCCGGCGGCATCCGGTTCTTTCCCGACGGCTCGTCCACCGGCGGCAGCGTGCTGCTCTCGGTCGACGAGCGCAAATGGTATGTCACGGTCGGCTGGCTGACCGGCGAGATCAGCCAGGATCCGCCGGAGGATGCCCGGTGAACAGCAGTCTCCTTCGTTCAGTCCTGAATCGCCGGCGGGTGAAATCAGGTCGCTCGTGTCCTGGACGCAGTCCGGAATCACGGGCAAAGACCCTTCGGGCCAGCCCGTGCGGCCTGCGGCCGCGTGCTTCGAGTCGCGCGTACAGGCACGCGCAGGCCGGTTTCACCCTGATCGAGGTCATGGCGGCATTCGCGATCTTCGCGGTGCTGTTCGGCGTATTGCTGCAGATCCTGTCGACCTCGATCAGCAATACGCGGCGGTCGGGCGACTTCACCCAGGCCGCGCTGCTGGCCCAGAGCCAGCTCGACATGATCGGCATCGAGTCGCCGCCGCAGCCGGGCCAGTCCAGCGGCCGTTACGATGATGAATACAGCTGGCAGTTGATCATCGAGCCGTACCAGATACCCGATGACCGCGGTGTGGCCTACGAGGATCTGCCGATCGATCTCTACTACGTCGGGCTCACCGTGTACTGGGGCGAAGGTCGCTATGAACGCTCGGCGCTGTTCGAAACGCTGCGTTCGGTAGACCGGTTCTACGCCGAGCGGCAGGCGCAGCGAGGATGATGGCATTCAACATCAATAGGGCTCGCACGAGGCAGGTCGGGTCGGCCGTGACGGATCGGGTCGTAGGAGCGGTCTCCAGGCCGCGATCAGCGCACGGGATGGGTCGGCGCCGGGGGACGCCTCCTACGGCGGGCCGTAGCCGGCGCGCCTGCAAAGCGGCTCACCGCGATTCGACCCCGGGCTACGGCAGTCAGTCGGGCTTCACGCTGATCGAACTGTTGCTGGCCACGGCCCTGATCGCGCTGATCATGGCCATGGCCTATGGGGGCTTCCGCGCCGGCGTGCGCGCGACCTCTTCGGGCGAGGAACTCATCGAGGAGACCAACCGGCTGCGCGTGGTACACCAGTTCATTCGTCGCCAGATCGCGCATGCCCGCCCGCTGATCATCGAGCAGGACAATCAGGACATCATCCGGTTCGAGGGCGAATCGGAGCGAATCCGCTTCATCGCACCGATGCCGGGCTATCTCGGCTTCGGCGGGCCTTACGTCCAGGAATTGCGCCTCGAGCGCGGCAAGGCGGGCATGGATCTCGTGTTTGCCTTTGCGATGCTCAACGGCTACGAACCGGGCGACCTGAATCAAGACCCGCCGGTGACGCTGCTGGAGGACATCGGGCGTGCCGATTTTGAGTTCCTTGGCTACGACGAGGATGGCGAATCGGTGTTCTGGAGCGATTTCTGGGAACCGGTCGACCAGGTACCGCTGTCGGTTTCGCTGCGCTTGTCCATGGAACGCGACAACGGCCTGTTCTTTCCCGAGCTCGTCACGCCGGTGATCATCGACTCGGGCGGTGCTGCGCCCAGGAGCGTGAGCCCGGACGACATCCGCGCCCGGATGATGGGCGTGGATCCTCAGCGCAGCCGGCGCTGATGACAGTTCGGTTCACCAGCTTCCCGGCGGCCGGAAACAGCGGCATCGCACTCATCGTGGTGCTCTGGATGCTGGCGCTGCTGACCATCATCATCGGCACTTTCGCCGTGCTGGCACGGACCGAAACGCTGCAGTCGCGATTCCTGTTCGACACCACCGATGCCCGCTATGCAGGCGAGGCCGGATTGCACCGGGCCGTTGTAGAATTGCGCAACCCCGACATGGAAACGCGCTGGGTGGCCGACGGACGGCCCTACGAATTCAGCTTCGGCAATGCCCGGGTCGAAGTCCGCATTACCGACGAGACAGGCCTGATCGACGTCAACGCCGCCGCGCAGGGCAATCCCGACCTGCTGATCCGGCTTTTCAATTCGGTGGGTTTGAGCGACGAGGACGCAGAGCTGATGACTGCCGCGGTGCAGGACTGGATAGACGGAGACGATGAAACGCGGGTCATGGGCGCCGAAGACAGGGAATACGCCAATGAAGGCCTTCCCTATGGTCCGGCCAATGAACCTTTCGGAACGATTGAGGAAATTCAGCAGGTCATCGGCATGAGCTGGGAACTTTTTCGCGCCCTGGAGGACAATTTAACTGTCCACTCGGGCCGCGCGGATTTCAATCCTGCATTCGCGCCGCCCGGCGTTCTCGGGACCATTCCCGACATGGATGAACAGGCCGCGCAGTTGTTTATCGAGGAACGCTCGCAGTATCATCCCGGGGACCGGATGCAGTTGGCCCTGCCCGATGGCACGTTGGTCAACCAGCGCGGGAGCGGATTAACGCATACCATCACGAGCCGGGCGACGCTGGAAAGCGGAACCTGGACTGAAATCGAGGCCACCATCCGGCTTGGCACAGACAGCCGGGGCCGGCCGTTCCGTATTGTGCGCTGGAAAGAAAACCAAACCGAATCGAATTGAATTGATGCAGCAGCTTGCCGACAACATCCGTGAACAGGTCCGCCAGAGGTATCAGGCGACGCCGATACCCGCGTTCCTGGCCTGGTGGGGGCGTGAGCTCGGCACGCTGATGCCCGAATCCCTGTCGCGCCGACTGATGCCGCCGAAACCCCAGCTATGGATCGTGCCGGCCGAATCGGGCGGCGGCGACTACCGGATCTGGCGTGCCGACGGCGAGCCGAAGGTGCTCGACGTGTTCGGCGCCGGCGAGGACTTGCAACTGCTGCGGGGCCGGTGGCGCGATATCCTGGCGGAGTTCCGCGACGGCCAGCCGGAGGTACGGCTTTGCCTGCACGAAGACCAGGCGCTTGCGCTGCCGGTCGAAATGCCGGCGGCCGTGGAGGGCAATCTCGACCAGGCCTTGCGGTACCAGCTCGATCAGTTGTCGCCGTTTCGGGCCGACCAGGTGGTGCTCGATCATCGGGTTGAACGCCACGATCAGGACCGCGGCCGGATCGAGGTCACGCTGAGGATCGTGCCCAACGAAGACCTTGATCCGCTTCTGGACAGGGCTCGGGCATTCGGTGCAGTGATCCATGCGGTGGATACGCTGGCCGCCGAGGATCCGCCCCGGCCCGAAGGCTTCAATCTGTTGCCCGAATCCCGCCGGCCGCGCTATGTTCATGCCCGAGCGCGCTTCAATACGCTGCTGGGCGCGGGTCTGGTGGTGGTGCTGGTGCTGGTCATGGCACAGACCGTGATCCTGCGCGAACGCACCGTGTCCGGATTAGCCGCCGAGGCCGACGAGCTGCGCGTCGAGGCGCGTCGCGTGATGCAGCTGCAGCAGGCGTTCGAGGACACCCTGCTGGCAGCCAACTTTCTGGCCGAGAAGCGCGCCTCGCAGCCGGCCGTCATCGAACTGATGGATGAGCTCACCCGAATCCTGCCCGACGATATCTGGCTGCAGCAGTTCCAGCTTCAGGATTCGGACCTGCGCATCCAGGGCCAGGCCGATGGCTCCCAGCGCGTGATCGGGTTGCTCGATGAATCCCGACTCTTCGATTCGCCGGAAATAACCGGCGCGATCAGCATCGATCCGCGGAGCGGGCAGGAGCGTTTCCGTTCGCAGGTACGGGTGGTGACCGAGCCCGGCCCCGAGGCGGATGAATCCGGAGAGACCGGCTCGTGAAGCTGCTACCGGATCCGCAACAGTCCCGTCCGCTGGCGATCGGTCTCCTGGCCGTCGCCGTGATGCTGGTCTACTTCGTGGGCTTTCACTGGTTCGTGATGCGCCACGTTTCGCTGAGCGGCGAGATCGGCGATCTCGAAACCAGAATCGCGCGCTACAAGGGTACGGTGGAAATGGCCGAGCCGATGCGCGCGCGCCTCAACGAACTGCGCGCCTCGCAGATGGACAGCGCGCTGTTTCTGGAGGGCGACGACGCCAATCTCGCGACCGCCGAGCTGATCCGAATGCTGCGCGACTGGGTCGATCGCAGCGCCGCCGACGCCGAATTGTGCAGCATCACCAATACGTCACCGCGCCGCTACACCGATCCGGAACGTTTCCGTTCGGTGCGCGTCAACGTGCGCATGCAGTGCCCGCTGGACGATTTCATGCGCGTACTCTACGAAATGGAAAGCGGCGTACCGCTGGTGTTCATCGACAACATGATGATCAATCAGCGACTCACACCCGACCAGCGCGGACGCCGTGGCAGCACGCCCTACGGCCAGCTCGACATCCGCTTCGAGATGTACGGCTACATCAACCAGCCGGGTGCAGGGCAGGAATCATGAACCTGGACACCCGGAACAATCTGTTAAGCGTGGTGCTGATGGCCGGTATCGGATTTCTGGTGCTGCTGGGTCTGGCGGCCTTTCTGCTGTTCGGCCGGGCCGATGTCGAGTCCATCGCGCCGGCGCGCGCGCCCGATTCGATAATCGATCGCCCGATTTCGCAGAACCCCGAATTGGCCGAGCTGGACGAGTACACCACCATCATCGAGCGGCCGATGTTCTTTGCCGACCGTCAGTTGCCGGTCATCGAAGTGGCGGGCGCCGGCGAGGACGAAGCAGAGGACGAGCCCGAGCCGGTGGTCGAGGTCGAGATTCCGGAACTGGAAGCGACGGTTGCCGGCATCATCATCACGCCGGAAACGAAGCTGGCGATGATCACGGACAATTCAAGCAATGAAACGCTGGTGCTGCGCGAAGGCATGGCGATGACCGGTGACAAATCGGCCTGGAAGATTGCGAGAATCCGTCCGCGCGGCGTCGAGTTCGAGACCGACGGAGGAAAGACCGAGGCGCTCGAACTCGAAGTCGAAACCGCCGCGCTCAGAACCGGCGCGCCACCCAGGCGCCAGACCGCACAGGCCGGCCAGGCGTCGGACCAGGACGCGCCGGCCGAGCAGGCCGGCGGCGAGGATGCCGAGGACCAGGCGCGCGCCCGCGCCGAGGAGATTCGCCGGCGCGTGGCCGAACGACGGGCGCAGTTGCGGGCCGAGGCCGAACGGCGTTCGCGCGAACAGGACGACGGCGGCTGAATGCCGCAATGACTGCGGCCGACAACAACGCGTAACGAATACTCATAATCAAAAAGCGGAAATTTTCTCGAATGGCATGTGATCATCAACAATCGAAAGCGGTCCGGCTGGCGTCGGCAATCCTGCTTGCAGCGTTGCTGGGAGCATGTGCGACGACCCCGGATCCGAACGATCCGACCAACCCGGGACGGCCCTCGGGTCCGTCGGCGATCGCCGATGACAGATCGGACGGACCGATCGACCTGGCCGGCGATCAGGACGTCGAGCCGGACTCGGCGTTCACCGGCAACGAGAAGTTTCCCGGCAGCGGCGTGTTCATCAACCGCGAGGCGGCGGCGCGCGAACCGCGGCCGGTCGACGGCGAGGGTGAGATTACGCTGAATTTCGAAGGCCAGGGCATCCAGGAGATCATCCACGCGATCCTCGGCGACATCCTGCAGGAAAACTACGTCATCGCTCCCGGCATTTCGGGCGAAGTCACGTTCTCGACCGCCAGGCCGGTCGCACGTGATCAGGTGCTGCCGATCCTCGAAATGCTGCTGCGCTGGAACGGTGCCACACTGGTCTGGCGCGACGACCGGTTTCACGTGCTTCCGGTGTCCGATGCGGTTCGCGGCAATCTGACGCCAAGGCTGGCCAACGGTGAACTGCAGCGCGGCTACCAGGTGGTGGCGGTGCCGCTGGAATACATCTCCGCCGAGCAGATGCAGCTGCTGCTGGAACCGTATGCGCGCGAAGACGCCGTGCTCAACGCCGACAGCGCGCGCAGCATGCTGGTCCTGGCCGGTACGCGGGCCGAGTTGCGCAATTACATGCAGATCGTCGAGACTTTCGACGTCGACTGGCTCAGGGGCATGTCGGTGGGCATGTTCCAGATCCAGCGCGTCGAGGTGGCCGACGTGGTCGCTGAACTGGAAAATCTGGTAGGTGGAGAAGAATCTCCGCTGGCCGGCATGTTCCGGATCATGCCGTTGGAGCGGCTGAACTCGGTCATGGTGATCACGCCCAACGAACACTACCTCGGCGAAATTGAAAACTGGATCGAGCGCCTCGACCGGTCCAGTCCCGAGGCCGGAAGCCGGCTTTACGTGTACCGGGTCAAGAACCTCGACGCCGAGGTGCTGGCCGGTTACCTGGCCAACGTGTTCGGCGGCGAGGGCGGCGGCGGTCGTTCGACGGCGCGCCAGGACCGCGGCTCGCTGGCGCCGGGGCTGGAAACCGCCCAGGCCAGCTCGGTCAGCGAGTTCCAGAATGAGACCTCGCCGGCCGCGAGGGCACGCGATGCCGGCAGCGGTGGCGGAGGTGGCGGAGGCTCGGTCACCCTGGGCGACGGCGATGTCCGCATCACGGCCGTGCTCGAGACCAACTCGCTGCTGATCCAGTCGTCGCCCAGCGAGTACGATGCCATTCTGAACGCAATCGAACGGCTCGACGAGGAGCCGTTGCAGGTGTTGATCGAAGCCCAGATCCTGGTTGTCGATCTGACCGACAGCCTCCAGTACGGCGTGTCGTGGTTCCTCGCCAATTCCCAGCCCGGCGAAGACGGGTTTCCCGGACTGCCCGAAGGCGACTTTGTCGACTCTTCGGCGGCAAACAACTTCCAGTTCGGTGCCGGTCCCAACAACTTTCTTGGCGCAATCGCCGATTCGGTCGGCAGTGATTTTGTAAGTGCCACCATTCGCGCGCTGGAATCGGTCTCGAACGTGCGCACGATTTCGGCACCGTCGCTGATGGTTCGCAACAATTCCGATGCCCGGATCAACGTCGGCAGACAGGTGCCCATCCAGTCGCAGTCGTTCGTTCCCGGCACCGGCACCGGCAGTACCATCGGTTCCACCCAGTTCCTGAACACCGGCGTGATCCTTTCAGTTACGCCGCGCGTCAACCCCGGCGGGCTGGTCTACATGACGGTCAGCCAGGAGGTCTCCTCACCCGGCGAGCGTAACCAGCAGGGCAATCCGGAGATCAACACGCGCACCATCGAAACCGACGTCGCAGTCCAGTCCGGCCAGACCATCGTGCTTGGCGGGCTGATCGAGGAGACGACGGACGAGACCCGAAACGGCGTGCCGTTCCTGCAGCGCATCCCCGGCCTGGGGGCGCTGTTCCGCAGCACCAGCAACAGCCTCACCCGCAGCGAAACCCTGGTGCTGATCACCCCCACCGTGGTCGAGAGCACCGCCAAGCTCGAGCGGGTCTCGAAGGAATTCAGCCGCAAGTTCCGCGGCCTGGACCCGCTGCGGACGGATCTGGACGCGCGCGAGGAACCATGAATTTTGCTAAACCGGGTGTCTGGAACAGTCCCCGGAAGTCAAGATAAAGTATCTGAACCCAAGCCCCAAGGATCGATGGACCATGAAAATCAGCAATATATCGTTAATTCTCGGCATGGCTTTCCTGCTCGCCGCCTGCAGCGAACCACCGCGCGCGCCGGAGGAGATCGTGGCCGAGCGCGCCCAGGCGCGTTGGGATGCGGTGATTGCAGGCGACCCCGAATCTTCGTACGAATATCAGACGCCGGGGTATCGAGAAAAAACCTCCGTCATGGACCATGTGATTCGTTACTCGCGTCGCCAGATTACCTGGCTGGCGGCGGATGTTCTCGAAGCCGAATGCACCCAAGACAGATGTGACGTGGAGATTATGGTAGCCTACAGAGCAGATGGCGCACCAGGGGTGCTGTCTGGTCTGGAAGGAAGCCGGCCGGTCGAAGAAACCTGGATTCGCATCGACAATGGATGGTGGTTCGTGGATCCAAAGTAGATTTCACATCCAAATGGGTCTCGGGTATTTTTTCGATAAGCCAGCTTTACAAGGGTTTGCGTGCTGGTGTAGAATCAAGCGGCGGGTGTTCGAAACAATCGTTTCGGATGCTCAGTACTTGAGTTGCCCTGTTTGTGAAAACAATTTTAGGAGTGTTGTAATGAAAAGAAAGACCTTGACGACAGCGGTGATGGCTGGTCTGACAGGCGTGGCGGGGATGATGAGCGTTGCAAACGCTGTCAATGTCAACCCCGACGGCCTCGGTCAGGTTCTCCTGTATCCGTACTACACAACCCGTGGTGGTAACGACACCTTGATTTCCGTTGTCAACACGACCTCGGAAGCCAAATCCGTGAAGATTCGTTTCCTTGAAGGGCGAAACTCGCGAGAAGTCCTTGACTTCAACATCTATATGTCGGAGTTCGACGTCTGGACGGGATTCCTGCAGGCTGAAGGTGACGGCGCCAAGCTGGTGACCACCGATACCACCTGCACCGTGCCGTACTTTGTCGGAGACGCCGCTGACGGCGTCGGTGAAGTCGAGCTGCGCGATTTCGAATTCATCGACTTCGAAGGCCTCTCGCCGGAAAACGTCGATGGTGCCGGTACCGACATCGAGCGTGTCAAGTCGGGCTATTTCGAAATTCTCGAAATGGGAACCCTGATCGACGAAACCAATGGCTCGGCGACGGCCGCGACCCATGTCAACGGTGTGCCCGAAGATTGCCAGCAGTTGGTGGATGCGTGGACCACGTTGCAGGACGGCACGACTCCGGCCGACGAGGACGCCTATTGGGCGGAAAATAGCCTGGTCGATCACGACACCCCGACCGGTGGCCTGTTCGGCAGTGCCTCGATCATCAATATCAACGAAGGCACCTTGCTGTCGTATAACGCAACCGCCATCGATAACTGGACGACCTCGGTCAGCCATACGAACTCGGGCTTTGTAACGCCGCGCGTCATCGATGGCAGCATCACGACCAGTGCCGTGTTCCGCTCGAATTCACAAACTGTCGACCAGCAGTCCTGGGCAAACAGTCGAGATGCGTTCAATGCCGTTCTGATGAACAACCGGATTGCGAACGAGTACGCGATCAACCCGGCCATCGGCGGTCTGACGGAATGGGTCTTGACCTTCCCGACCAAGCGTTTCAGCGTCGATCCGCTTATTATCGGGGCAATGGGTGAGCCGATCGCTCCGTTCAGCGTTCTCTTTGAGGGAACCTCGTGCGAGCCGGTCACGTTCCGCCTTTGGGATCGTGAAGAGATCGAGCGGACCGAGGACGAGCCGGGCACGCTGCCGCCGCGTCCGTCGCCGCTGCCGCCGGATCCGGATCCGGAGATCGATACGTTCGACCTTTGCTACGAAGCCAACGTAGTCCGCTTCGCGCGTGCGTCGACCGATACGAACCCGACCGAAACCGAAATTTTTGGCGAGAACCGGTTCATTACGCTGCCGCTCGCCGACAATTTCATTTCCGGCTGGACCGAGTTCAACTTCGATCCGGAAGAAATTCCGGCGGGCCTGATGTTCCCGGCTGACGCCCGGACCATCTCCAACGGAGCGGTCAATTACGTCGGTTTACCGGTGATCGGGTTCCAGGCGACGACGGTCAGCAACGATACGCTGGTGGTCGATGGCCAGAGCGTGCTTTCCAACTATGGTGGCACCTTCAACCATCGCGGCAGCCGTCGGATCGAGCTTGTCTCGCCGTAAAGCCTTACGGATCTGATTTCCGATCCTGTTGATGTTGACGTCGGCCTCCGGCGTCAATCTCGAAGAAAAAACGAAAAGAGCCGCACTTTGCGGCTCTTTTTTAATGCCCGACCGGTGATCCACCCCCGGATCTTGCGACGGGCCTCGTAAAATCAGCGAACCGATACCGGCTGAATCACACAATATTCCCTAGCCAGAACCGATCAAAAGGCTATAGAATGTGCAGTATCAAGGTCAATTCCGGCCAGAATCGAAACCTAATTTTCCGGGACCAACAAGCAAATGCAGCCTAATCTCTCCACCAATGAAATCCCACTCCGCGCGCGCCTGGCTCGCGTCGGAGCACTCCTTGTGCTTTTAGCCTCGGTTGGCTCGTTTGCGCAGGACGTTCCGCAAATCGAGCTCCGCGATCAAGCCGGTCAAACGCTGACGCTTATTGAGCTTCTGGATTCCAGTTCCGTCACTATCGATCCGCTCACCGGAGATATCATCGCGGTACCGGCGGATTCGACCGTTTGCACCGGCGGCGGCGACTGCGACTCAACCGTGACAATCGAATCCTTTACCGTCAATCCGGCCTCGATCTCCCAAGGCGGGAGCTTCGTGGCCGTTTTCGATGAACGCGGTGCGTTCGAATGTTCGCGCTCGGGACTGCCGGGAACAGACTGGAACGGCGGATTTCAGGATCCCGATTTCGACGTGATCAACGTAACCGTGACCTCGGCGGTTGCGCCCGGCGACTACGACCTGGTTCTGACATGTCGGAACGGCACTGCCAGCCCCACTGCATTGGCAACCGCCACGCGAACAATATCCATCACGGAGCCGGATGCCACGCTCCCGCAGGAGTGCATCGACCAGGGCCGTCTCGCACCGGCCGCCTGGCAGCGCGAACTGAATCCATTCCCGCGCGCGACGTCCACGGTCGTGGAGACCTGGACGGAGCTGTTCGGTAATGATTTTCCCGCCGGCGGTGGTACTGACATGCGCGTCAGACCTGATCGCTACCTCGCGCTTCGATTCAATACTGGCACCAGCGAGCCGTCAGGCCGCATCGGATTTTCCGATTTAGGTGGGAACATCACCGACGTTCTTACGCGTCCGGCTCTTGTAAGCATGAGCGCGTGTCCGGGAGACTTTACGCCGCAGCAGGATACCGACTGTCGTAAGGTCAGAGTCGGGAGCGTAAACCCGAGCTTCCGGTGGACGCGCACGCCAGGTACGAGTTTTCAGTGCGAACTGCCGCCCAACGCCGAATACTATTTCAACATTTCCTACGTATCCAGCGCGACGGAAAACGAACCGGATCCAAATCAGCTTGATTGGCAATGTGACGACACAGTGCCGACAACGGCTTGTGGGCACCGGCTACAGACATTTACCGACTGATCCGTGCCGCCGCACTAGACGGAAGACCTGAATAACGCTGCGCGGACGCGACGGCGCCACTGCGGGAGGCTCCGACTGAAAGGCGCTTCGCGCAGCGTTGTTCAGAGGTTCCCTGGTTGTCAGGTGTACCTGCAGGCAAAAAACTCGCCGGATCCATCGAGAGCATCTCGGATTGTGCTGGCCGGAACGGCCAGCCAGATGCGCCGCCTGATCAATTGACGCGTATTGGCGCCGAAGTCACTGCACTCCGGCCGGCGCTTCAATCAATATCTCGTCGTCTGGAACCTGCATGACCGACTGAATGTCCCAACTGAATAACGCATTCCCATTGCCTTGACGGAAGCCGGTCATCAGGAGTTCACCATTGTGCGGAGTCCAGGCCGTAGGTACGATTACACTGGTGCCGCCGCCAAATTGTGCGGGCAGTTCGCGTGTGATCGCCGATGGCAGTGTCTCATCGTCGATCTGTATGCTGACGAGCTTGCCAAACTCATCGACAAGGCAAAGATCCGAGCCTGGTTCATGCGCATCGTTGATTTTGTTGCATGCGGGCTGGAACCCGTGAATCTTCCATCCTGCCAGTTGCGAGCCGAGCCTGAATAATTCGTAGGAACGCACAAAATATCGCCATTCCGTGGTCAGGGCGCGTGCTTGCCCCGTCAGCATGTCCTCGCGCCAGAGCATCTTCCCGTTCATTCCGAATTCGATCTCCGCATTCTGGCGAGACTGGCGAAAGATCAGACGGTCGGGTGGAGCCGACATGATATAAACGTTCCAGAGGCCTTGCGGTGTCTGCACCGCCGCGGCTGCATACAGCGGCTCGACATTTCCGGTGCCGAGGCCATCAAGCAGATTCCGGTACAGACGAGCGTGCGCGCCGTCATCGTCGTTTCTCACGCTGCATGCGCCCAGAATGGTCGCACTCAATAACGAAAATCCGATCAGATGCCGCGTACCCGCTTTCATGATTCCTTTAAAATCCGTGTCATTGTGAATCTGTTTCGTACGCCAAGGCGAAGGGTCGGGGATCAACCCCGGAAGCGTAACGTCAAAGACAGCCTCATTTCACTCAGATTACCAGTTTTTCGAGGAGAGACAGCATGCTCAAACCAGCAGCCCTAGGCCAGTTTATTGTCGGACTCAGCCTGTTCATGGGATCCGGAATCACACCGGCTCAAGAAGTCCCGACAGGGAACGTTGAGAGAGAGTTGGAGATCTCCTACGCAGGCGAGGTTCTGGCGACCCGTTCCGGGGTTGCTCTTTCACTGCGGGATCTTGATGGGCGGATGGCCAGCGTGCCTGCCGACAGACGGTCGGACGCAGTGGGCGCGCCTGAACGGGTTGCCGGCATCCTTAACGGTGTTCTTCTGACGCACTACCTGGCCGATTCCGCGGTTGATCACGGCCTGCTCGCCGACCCCGAAATTCAGGCCGAGATCCATATGGCCGCAATGGAAATACTCGCGCGAAAGGAACGTGACCGGTACGTCGAGGAGCGTCTCCTTGAAGACTACACTTCTCAGGCGCGAGAAAACTACCTGTTGAACCCAGAGTCCTTCAGGCAGCCGGAGCGGGCGACGTTCACGCACATCCTTTTGCGCACGGACAATACGGATACTGACGCAGAAGTTGTGGAAGAACAGGCGAAGGATCTGCTTGAACGTGCTCGCGCCGGTGAGGCGATTTCCGACCTCGCGATCGAGTACTCCGAAGACCCCTCCGTTCAGAATAATGGTGGCTATTTCAGCGCTGTGCCGATCGCCGAGCTGGAGCCCTCATTCCGCTCAGGCATCGAAAGCGTGGACGAGGGTGAAATCGAGTTGATTCAATCCGCCTACGGCTTTCATGTTCTGGAACTGGACGAACTTCTGCCCGAGCGCCTGCAACCGTTCGAAGAAGTGGCCGATGAACTGCGCGCCGAGGCCCGTGCAGAGCATGCCAAGCAGATTTTCGAGAGCTATGCTGCAACGTTTTATGACGGAGAGCTCGAACTGACTGAGGGCGCCGTGGCACGGATTATCGATCGGTATACCGCATCGAACCAGAATTAGGTGCTGATCCAACTCACCAGGCGCGAGATCCGCTCCCGTTTTATCGGGAGTTCTGCCGGATGGCTGTGGCTGATCGTGAATCCGCTTTTGATTCTGGGCGTGTACTCGATCGTATTCGGCGTAATCTTCAACGCACGCGCACCGACCGGTCTCGACATGCCTTTCGTTGCCTGGCTGGCGCTCGCGCTCTGGCCGTGGCTTGGCTTTTCCGAAGGCATAATGCGCGCCAGCGAGAGCATGCCCGAGCACGCCGGGCTGATAAGCAAAGTCCCCATGCGGCGCGAATTGCTGGTGCTGAGCAGCGCGACCGCCTCGTTCGCGCTCCAGCTGGCCGGGTACCTCGCGGTGTTGTTGCTGATGGCGGCGCTGGGCATTCCGTTGACGCCGGCGGGTGTTCCGAACGCCTTGCTGGTGCTGGCCGTTTTGCTGCTTCTGTGCAACGCGCTGGGCCTGGTGGCGGCGACACTCCGGGTGTTTTTCAGCGACCTTCAACAGATCCTGCCTACCTTGATGATGCTGTGGTTCTTTCTCACGCCAATACTCTATGCACCGGAATTGTTGCCTGATCATTTTCAGGCACTGGTTTACGCGAACCCGCTGGCTGGATTGATGACCGATTTGCGTGCGGCCCTGCTCGAAGGGCAGGTGATCCCGGGTGCCACGACGCTCGTGATGCTGGTGGTTTCGGCCGGCCTGTATGCAGTTGGACTGATTTTTTTCCGCCGCATGGCGCCGTACTTCGAGGATTTCCTGTGAGCCGGCCGTTGCTTCGCGTCCAGCGCGTCGAGAAGCGTTATCCGCCCGCCGCGGCCCAGCCGGGCCGTTTGCGTGCATTCTGGCAGTTGCTGACTCGCGGCCGTGCCGAAGGCGGTACCCGGGTGCTCGACGAAATCTCGTTCGAGGTGCGCGCGGGCGAATCCATGGGCATCGTGGGCGCCAACGGGGCCGGCAAGTCGACGCTGCTGAAGATGATTACCGGCGTGCTGGCGCCGAGTAGCGGCAGCATCGAGGTCAACGGCAGCATCTCTGCCCTGCTGGAGCTGGGAGCGGGTTTCCAGCCGGAATACACCGGCATGGAGAACCTCAGGATGAACGCCGGGTTTCTCGGCCTGTCGCGCGACCAGATCGATGCCAGCCTGGACGACATCCTCGCGTTTGCCGATATCGGCAAGGCGATAGACGAGCCGATCAAGCATTATTCCTCGGGAATGGTGGTACGGCTCGGGTTCGCCATCGTGGCCTCCGTTCGCCCGGACCTGCTGATCACCGACGAGGTGCTGGCCGTCGGCGACGAATCCTTCCAGAAGAAATGCATCCGGTGGGTAGAGGATTACCTTGCCGGCGGCGGCACGCTGCTGATGGTTTCGCACAACATGTACCAGGTCCAGAAGCTCTGCAGGCAGGCGGTCTGGTTGCACGAAGGATCGGCCCGCGCGATTGGTGACGTGTTCGACGTCACCCAGGCCTACCTTGCCTGGCACGAGCGCAAGGACACCCGCGAGCAGCAGTCGCGCCCGGCGCCTTCCGGTGCCGTCTGCCGCATTGACGATCTTGCGCTGGAGCCGCAGGCGGCCTCCGGACCCCCGAGGGTCGAGATGGGCGGGCGCTTGCTTGTGCGTATCAGGCTTCGCTCGCCGGACGATCGCGTGCCAGTCGTTCTGGTCGGTCTGGCCCGGGGCGATGGAACACCAGTCTACGGCGTGGCGTCCGACCACGATGATTTTCGGGCCGAACCGGTAGGCGGCGGCTGTTTCGAAATCACCCTGGAGTATCCGGAGCTCAATGTTCTGCCCGGCGGATATGTGGTTCGTGCTCACGCGATGGACCCGGAGGGTCTGCGCGTGCACGATACCGTCGAGATCGAGCTCACCGTCAGCGGTAAATCGCGCGCATTGGGGCTGGTCTACCTGCCGCATCGCTGGCACGCGGGCGATCGCTCCTCGTCGTGACCAGGCTGCCGGTCGTGGTGATTCCGGTCTACAATGCCGCGGCGCAGCTCGAGCGTTGTCTTGACGCCGTTGTCAGGACGCTCGGCTCCACTGCCAGCGTTGTCGTCATCGACGACGCGTCCACCGATCCGGCTGTCCAGGACCTTCTCGCATCTCACTGTGCCGGCTGTACGGTGATCCGCCAACCCGAGAACCGGGGCTTCGTGGCGACGGCAAATCGCGGCATGCTCGAGGCCGGCAAACGCGATCTCGTCCTGCTCAACTCCGATACGGTTCCCGCAGGCAACTGGCTTGAGCGAATTGCCGCTTGCGCGGCCTCCGATTCGCGGATCGCCTCCATAACCCCGTTCACGAATAATGGGGAAATTGCCTCGTTGCCGATGTTGTGCCAGGCCTCGCCGGTGCCGGGCGACCCGGAAGCCTGGGCGCTCGCCTGTCGGCAGGCGGCCGGTCCCGACTACCCGGAAATCCCGACCGGGGTCGGTTTCTGCATGTACATGCGTCGTGCATGCATCGACCGTATCGGCGGATTCGACGAGTCCGCATTCGGACGTGGCTACGGTGAAGAAAACGACTGGTGCATGCGCGCCACAGCCGACGGCTGGCGGCACGTTCTCGCTGACGACGTATTCGTCGCGCATGAAGGCAACGCCAGCTTCGGGCCGCTCGGCCTCGGGCCGGGAGACGCCGCCATGCGTAAACTTCTCGAACGGCACCCCGGCTACCTCGATCTGGTGGGGGATTTCATTCGTCGCGATCCACTGGCCGATATCCGGCAACGGATCATCAAGCGCCTTCCGCGCGACCTGGCATAGGAGTCCGTGCTTCGGTCTTCGACTGAGCGCTGTCGCCGGTCATCCGCAAGGCCTGGCGCCCGGACTGGCGGTATTCGAGCGCTTTGGCCTACAATGTCCGTATGGCAATGGCGACCGGTCTAAAGCTCAAACTCGGCCAGAAGCTGACCCTGGCACCCCAGTTGCGGCAGGCCATTGCGCTGTTGCAACTCAACCGCATCGAACTGCGCCAGCATATCGAGATGGCGCTGGAAACCAATCCGTTGCTGGAGCGCGAGGGGGACAGCCCGGATCCCGACGAACAGCCTGAAGGCGACAGCGGCGAGGAAAAAGACCGTTCGTCCGAAGACATCGATTTCAACGACGAGTATAGCTGGAATGATCTTCCGGAAGGCTTTTCGGAAGTCTCCGAGGCGCCGGATTACGACCGCTTCATCAGCGACCCGGCAGAGGACTCTCTATATCAACACCTCCTGTGGCAGGTCAACCTGTCCGGCTTTTCCGAAACCGACGAAGCCATCGCCCAGGCGATCGTATATGCGCTGGACGAGGACGGTTTCCTGCACGACGACCTCAGGACGCTTCGAGCCTCACTGGCGCCGGAATACCTTGTCAGTGCCGAGGAAGTGCTTGCAGTTCTGGAGAGAGTCCAGCACTTCGAACCGGTCGGTGTGGCGGCTCGATCACTGCAGGAATGCCTGTGCATTCAACTCAAAACCCTGCCGGCAGGCACGCCGGGCCGCGGGCTTGCCGAACACCTGATCGAGCATCACCTCGAAGCTCTGAGCTCAGGCGATCCGGCGGCGATTCGCCGCAGCTCGGGATTTCCCCAGAAGGAAATCGACCGGGCTATGGCTGTGATCCGGCGGCTTGATCCCCGGCCGGGTCTGCGTTTTTCGCGTGATGATCAGGACTACATCATCCCCGACGCCTTTGTCCACCCCGACGGCGACAGCTGGCGGGTCACGCTCAACCGCGGCACCGAGCCGGCTCTGAAGGTCAACCGCGCCTACAGCGAATTGATCAAGTCGACCAAGGGTCAGGACCGGGACTACCTGCGCGAGCAGCTCAAGGAAGCGCAGTGGTTGATCAGTTCGCTCGAACTCAGAAACCATACCCTGCGCTCGGTGATCCACGCGATTGTCCAGCGCCAGGCCGGTTTTTTCGGGCACGGCGATGTGGCCATGCAGCCACTGTTGCAGAAAGAAGTCGCCGAACTGGTCGAGGTGCACGAATCGACTGTCTCCCGGGCGACTACCGGCAAGTATCTGCATACCCCGCGCGGCACCTTCGAGCTCAAGTACTTCTTCTCGATCGCCATCGGTACGCGGGATGGCGGCGAAATCTCGGCGACCTCCGTGCGCGCCCGGCTCGATCATCTGATTCGATCGGAGGACGCGCAGCGGCCGCTCTCCGATCAGGCGCTGGTAGAGGCACTCGAAAGCGATGGCCTGCTGCTGGCCCGTCGAACGGTCGCGAAGTACCGCGAGCAGCTTGGTATTCCCAATTCGTCGCAACGCAGACGGGCGGCCTGGACGCCGGACTGAATCATTCAGCGCTGTGGTATACCATTGAAGTTTAATCGTTGCCCTGCGCGAGATGTCGTTCAGCTTTTGCGGCCGTTCAAACAAGGGTAACAGTGCCAAGGAAATGGAGAACAGATGATGCAGATAGACATCAGCGGACAGAATGTAGAAGTCACGCAGGCACTTCGTGCGTACGTGACCGAAAAGCTCGAAAAGCTCGAACGACATTTCGACAACCTGACCGGTGTTCACGTGGTCCTGCGCCTGGAGAAGATCGAGCACACCGCCGAGGGCACGGTCGGGGTGGGCGGCCGCACCAATCCCATCCACGCCGAAGGGGTGGCGGAGGACATGTACGCAGCCATCGACAAGCTTGCCGACCGGTTGGACCGCCAGGTTCGCCGGCACAAGGGCAAGGTCACCGATCATCACCGGAACGATCGGCCGGCCGAAGCCGGCTGAAACCGCATCCGGGCAGAACGGATCCATATCCCCAGCAATGGCCGCCACCATGCCGCTTGCCGACTTGCTCAGCACCGATCGCGTGGCGCTGGATCAAAATCTGGCGAGCAAGAAATCAGTGCTCGAAAGGGCGGCCCAGTTGCTGGCCCACGGCGACCAGGCGGCAACAAGCCGCGACATTTTCGAAGCCTTGTGTCAGCGCGAGCGGCTGGGTTCCACGGGCCTGGGTCACGGGGTGGCAATCCCGCATTGCCGGGTCGCGCAATCCAGCGTCTCCGGTGCGTTCATCCGGCTCAAGCGACCGATCGATTTCGATAGTCCGGATGCCAGCAGTGTTGATCTGTTCTTTGCCCTTGCCGTGCCTTCCGAGTGCAGCGATGCGCACTTGAAGTTGCTGGCATCCATTGCAGAACTGTTCAGCGATCCGGAACGGCGTGAGGAACTTCGCCACGTGGATGGCCATCGCCGGCTCATGGCAATGTTGAGTGGAGAGTCCAAGAGCGAGCCTCGCTGATGAACGAAATGACGGTCAGCGAGCTGGTCGAGCGGTTCCGCGAGCGACTGGAACTACGCTGGATCAGCGGTCGCGGCCATGCCCATAAGCGCACGTTGTCGGTGGCCAGTTTTCGCGCACGTCCGTCATTGGTGGGTTACCTCAATCTCATCCACCCCAACCGCATCCAGGTGCTGGGCCTCGAAGAGCTGGCCTGGCTTGACCAGCTCGATGCCAAAAAGCGCTGGGAGACCATCGCCCAGATCTGTGCCGCGGAACCCGCAGCGATGATAGTCGCCAGCGGCGGGGATGCCGGCGACGACCTGGAAGAACTCTCGCGCGAAAGCGACACACCGCTATTGCGTTCGAAGCGGCCGGGCTGGGAACTGGTTTCGACGCTGCAGTATCAAGTCGCACGCGCTCTGGCTCACAGCGTTGTGGTGCACGGTGTTTTCATGGAGGTCTTTACGCTGGGCGTTCTGATCACCGGCGACGCGGGAGCCGGGAAGAGCGAGCTTGCGCTGGAACTGCTTACGCGCGGCCACCGGCTTATCGCCGACGACAGCCCGGAATTTACCCAGATGACGCCCGACATCATCGACGGTTCCTGTCCGGAAGTACTGCGCGATTGTCTCGAGGTGCGCGGCCTGGGCGTATTGAACGTGCGCCGGATGTTCGGTGATGCGGCCGTCAAGTCGAACAAGTTCCTGCGCCTGATCCTGCACCTGCACCAGCCACAGCCCGGCGACGAGGGCAAGACCGACCGGCTTTCGGGGCAATCTGAAAAATCGAAGGTGCTGGACCTCGAAATCCCCCGGATCCTGCTGCCGGTCCTGCCTGGGCGAAACCTTGCCGTGATCGCGGAAGCGGCGGTGCGCAATTTCATGCTGCGAATGAAGGGTTTCGACGCCACGGCCGAATTTCTCGAGCGTCACGGCAAGATCATGCGCCATGAATGACCGTTCCGCTCAGTCGCTGGTTCTGGTCAGCGGGTTATCCGGCAGCGGCAAGTCGGTGGCCCTGAACGCCCTGGAGGATCATGGTTACTACTGCGTCGACAATCTTCCCGGCGCAATGCTGCCGGCACTAGCAGAGCACATCGAGTCGAAGCCCGATCGTTATCGGCGCCTGGCCGTCGGAATCGACGCGCGGGCCGGTATCGAAGAGCTGGCCCAACTTCCGGAATTGATCCGCACACTGCCGCTGCCGTGCGACCTGCTCTTTCTGACCGCCGAAAGCGACGTACTCATTCGACGTTTTTCGGAAACCCGCCGCAGGCACCCGCTGGGCGGCGAGCGCACGCTGGCTCAGGCCATCGCTGAAGAACGAAAAATCCTTGAGCCGCTGGCAGAGCAGGCCGCCCACACGGTCGATACGAGTGAAAGCAATATCCATGAACTGCGACGCCGTATCTGGAATCTGATCAAGCCGGCGGACACACCGCGAATTTCGAACCTGGTGCTCGAGTCGTTCGCATTCAAGAAGGGCGTGCCCCGAGACGTCGACCTGGTATTCGACGCGCGATGCCTGCCCAACCCGCACTGGCAGCCGGACCTCCGGGCGTCGACCGGGCTCGAGGCGCCGGTGCGCAACTTTCTGGCCGGCGCGCCGCGGGTTCGCGAATTTACCGACGATATCGATCACTTCGTTCGCCGCTGGCTTCCGGTCTGGGCCGAAGAGCAGCGCAGTCATCTGACGGTGGCCATCGGTTGTACCGGCGGCAAGCATCGATCGGTCTACCTGGTCGATGAGCTCGCCCGCCGCTGGCGCGAGCAGGACCTGGCGGTAGTCACTCACCACAGAGAACTGATCCGATGACCGACGTCGTCGTCGTGGCGCACAGGGGCATAGGCGAAGCGCTGTGCGAGGTGGCCGAGATCATCCTCGACCGCAAGATAGACGTCACGGTGTTGCCGGTCAGGGAAGGAGACGATCCGGGCCGCTCGCTGGAGCGGCTGATTCATGCCCTGAAGCGCTGGCGGGATTGCGACCCGCCACTGATCATGACCGATCTTCCCGGCGCGACGCCGCACAACCTCGCGATGAAGGCTGTCTCGCGCGTTCTGGCTGGTGCGCCGGTGCTCACCGGACTCAGCCTGCCCATGCTGTTGCGCGCCCTCAATCACAAGCAGCAGCCGGCGTCCACGCTGGCCGAGCTTGCCGTGCACGGTGCCCACGCGGCCACGTTCATCGGAGACGGTCGTGAAGACTGAACGCGTGACGCTGTGCAACAAGCTGGGCCTGCATGCCCGTGCGGCGAGCAAGCTGGTAAACACCGCAGCAGGGTTTCAGAGCGGCGTCAGCCTGGTACGGGATGGCCGGCGCGTCAACGCCAAGTCCATCATGGGCGTACTGATGTTGGCCGCTCCGATGGGCACCGAACTCGAGATCGAGTGCGAGGGCCCGGACGAACAGCGGGCAATGGAAGCCCTGGTCACGCTGGTAGAAGACCGCTTCGGAGAAAGCGAATGATCTTCTCGCTCAGCGGAACCGGCGTATCCGACGGTATTGCGATCGGACAGGTGCACCTGTTTTCCAGTGGTGAACTCGAATTGCCCGAGTACGATCTGGAATCCGGCGACGTCGGCGCCGAGATCGATCGTCTTGAACAAGCCGTCCAGCGCTGCCAGGATGAACTCTCTCGTATGGAAACCGATCTGGAAGCCGATCGCCGGGGATCGGCGGCCGAACTTCTCCAGGCGCACCGGATGATGGCGCGTGACGACATGCTGCTGGGTGAAGCGGTGCGCCGGATTCGCGAGAAGAAGATCAATGCCGAATGGGCGCTCGATCTGCAGGCGGCAGCGTTGCGACGTGAGTTCCGGCGCATCGAGGACGATTATCTTGCGCTCAGGGTCGAGGATCTCGACCAGGTGGTGCGCCTGTTGCAGCGTCAGCTGGCCGACCAGCCGGCAACCGTGCTTGGCGAGCGCGTACCGCACCAGCTCGACGATACCGTGGTGCTGGCTGATGCGCTCAGCCCGGCCGAACTCGCGGCCTTGCACCAGCGGCGTGTCGCCGGACTGGTGACCGAGCACGGCAGCATCTGGTCGCATGCCGCGATCGTCGCGCGCGGTCTGGAAATTCCCATGGTGGTGGCCGTGCATCGCTCGCAGCGCTTGTTGCGCGAGGGCGAGCCGGTAATCCTCGATAGCCATTACGGCATCCTGCTGGCAACCCGCGACGAACGGCTCCACGGCCACTATGCCGAAAAGATGGCCCTGTTCCGCCGCAATCGCCGCAGTCTTCAGCGCGTGCTCTCCGAACCGGACCGGACCGTCGACGGCGAGCGGTTCAGGCTCTTCTGCAATGCCGAGATGCCTGCCGAACTCGATCGCTGTCGTCAAAGCGGGGCGGTGGGCGTTGGACTGATGCGCTCGGAGTTTATCTTCAGCAGTTCCGACATGGCCGACGAAAATGCACAGTTCGAGGTCTACCGGGATGCCGTCGAGCGGCTGCAGGGAAAACCGCTGACCATTCGTACGCTGGATGCCGGCGGCGACAAGCTGCCCGACGAACTCAAGCACCTGAGCGGGCCCAATCCCGCCCTGGGCCTGCGCGGAATTCGCATGTCGCTGGCCATGCAGGACACTTTCCAGACCCAGATTCGCGCCATTCTGCGCGCGTCGGCCTATGGTCCGGTCCGCATTCTGCTCCCCATGCTCAGCCGGGTAGAGGAAGTTGAGAAAGCGCGCAACCTGATCGGCCAAAGCCGCGAGCAATTGCAGCAGCGGGGCATACGTCCAGATCCGGAAATAGAGGTCGGGGGTATGGTCGAAACCCCGGCCGCCGCATTGTTGACCCGACAAATTGCCGCGGTTCTGGATTTCATCTCCATCGGCACCAACGACCTGATCCAGTACATTCTGGCCGTGGATCGCCAGGACGAACTGGTCAGTCATCTTTTCGATCCTTCAAGCCGTGCGGTGATCGAAATGCTGGCAACGATTGTGCGCGGCGCGCGCGCGGCGGACCGGTCGGTTCAGATCTGTGGGGAACTGGCCGGCGATCCGGACTACGCCGGGTTGTTGCTCGGACTGGGCATCACGGAATTCAGCCTGCCGCCGGGGCAGCTGGCCGCAGTCAAGGCGGCGTTGGTGCGAACCAATGCGGGCGAGTGCCGCAAGCGTGTCGCCGCCTTCCTGGCTGATCCGGAAAGCATCGACGGCCGGGTGTTGCTCGCTGATCTGGCTCGGTTCAGGCGCTGAAGCCCGCGCCGCCGGTCCTGCGTGCGATCCGTCTCTCCCAGAAAAGCTCGTGGAAAAAGTAGGCCAGCGTATTGCACGCCGGCTCGACCAGCGCCACCGCGCCGCCCAGCACCGCTGATCCGGTCATCAAGTACACAACGGTGAAGGCCACCGTCATGTGGAGCAGGGCGAATGTCATTGTCTTGTATTTGGTCATTGTGGCTTTGCGCCGAGATTGCCGATGCAAGAATGATAATGATTCTTGTTAATTTATCAAATTGATTGTTTTGATGGTTTCAATAGAATTATCGAATTTACTTTGATCGGTGCACGGCTGGTGCGCATGCGATGCTTGATTTAGCCTTTCACCTTTCACCTTCTAAAACCATTTCGCCCCGCGGGGCGAAACGGCTTTTCGAAGTCGAATTCGATTTAAGCGCCGCAACAAAAGACCAATGTGCCCCAAAGTGCAAGTGACGTACAAACGGTGATTGGTTAAGCTCTGCGCAGGACATCCCAACCGAATGCGAGAAGAAATGACCAAACCTCTCTGGCAACCGAGTCCGCAGCGCGCGCAGGCTACCCACATGGCCCGTTTCATTCAGTTCGTCGGCAGTGAACTGGAACCTTCGGTGTCGGATTACGAAGGACTGTACCGGTTCTCCGTCGAACGGCCCGAGGCATTCTGGCGCGCGGTCTGGGAATTCGGTGAAGTGCGGGCGTCGGCGCAGGGCGAGCGGGTCGTCGAGAACTGGCCGGAGATGCCCGGCACCCGATGGTTTCCGGATGCCAGGCTGAATTTCGCCGAGAACCTGTTGCGCCGTAACGACGATGCGACGGCACTGGTGTTTGCCGGTGAGGGCGGTGAGCGGCGTGTTTTGACCTGGCGCCAGCTCACCGACGAAGTTGCGCGAATCGCTGCCGGCCTCAAGAACATGGGGATTCAACCCGGCGATCGGATCGCCGGCTATCTGCCGAATCTGCCCGAAACGGTGATCGCGATGCTGGCCACGACGTCGCTGGGTGCGATCTGGTCGTCGTGCTCCCCGGATTTCGGTGTTCGAGGGGTGCTCGATCGATTCGGCCAGATCGAGGCGCGCGTGCTGTTTGCCGCGGCCGCCTATCGCTACAACGGCAAGACGCACGATTGTCTCGGGCGGCTTGCCGAAATGCTGCCGGAACTTGCCACGATTGAACAAGTGGTGGTCGCGCCCCATGCCGATGATTCGATGAATCTCCAGGCCCTGGGCGACCGTGGCGTGGCCTGGGACGATTTCGCCGTGGATGACCCGGACCCGCTGACATTCGAGCAATTGCCGTTCGATCATCCGATCTACATTCTTTATTCATCGGGCACTACCGGGGTGCCCAAGTGCATCGTCCACGGCGCCGGCGGCACGCTGCTCCAGCACCTCAAGGAATTGCTGCTGCACACCGATGTGCGCAAGGACGACCGGTTCTTCTATTTCACGACCTGTGGCTGGATGATGTGGAACTGGCTGGTCTCCGGGCTGGCGGTCGGCGCCACCCCGGTGCTCTACGACGGCTCGCCGTTTCACCCGGACGGCGAGGCGTTGTGGGACCTGGCCGACGAACTCGACATTGCGATCTTCGGTACAAGCGCCAAGTGGATTGCCGCGTGCGACAAGGCCGGGGTCAGACCGCGGCAGACGCACCGGCTGGAAGCACTGCGCGCGATTCTCTCCACCGGTTCGCCGTTGCTGCCGGAGTCGTTCGAGTACGTCTACCGCGAGGTCAAGCCCGACGTGCAGCTCAGTTCGATTTCCGGCGGCACCGATATCGTGTCCTGCTTCGCTCTTGGAAATCCGCTGTTGCCCGTCTACAAGGGCGAGCTGCAGTGCCGCGGGCTCGGTATGAAGGTCGAGATCCGCAACGACAACGGCGAGGTGGTCGTCAACGAGACCGGCGAATTGACCTGCTCGCAGCCGTTTCCCTGCATGCCCGTTCGGTTCTGGAACGATCCTGACGGTAGCCGGTACCGCAGCGCCTATTTCGAAAAATTCCCCGGCATCTGGAGCCACGGCGATTACGCGCGACTGACCCCGACTGGCGGCATCGTGATCTACGGCCGTTCCGATGCCACGCTCAATCCCGGTGGGGTGCGCATCGGCACCGCCGAGATCTACCGCCAGGTCGAGAAGCTCGACGAGATTCTCGAATCACTGTGCGTCGGCCAGGATTGGGCGGGCGATGTGCGCGTCGTGCTCTTCGTCCGCCTGCGCGACGGCGTCGAGCTCGACGAGAACCTGGTGCAGCGGATCCGCGCCACGATTCGCGAAAACGCAACGCCGCGGCACGTGCCGGCTCGCGTTGTCGCGGTGCCCGACCTGCCGCGAACGGTCTCGGGCAAGATCACCGAACTTGCGGTGCGCGACGTGATCCACGGGCGCCAGGTCAAGAACACCTCGGCATTGGCCAATCCCGAAGCGCTGGCCCATTTTCGCGACTTGCCGGAGCTCCGCCGATGAGTGGCGCGGCGCTGCCCTTGTCGGGAAAAAAGTGAGACTTTGCTCAAAAACCGCAACCGGCTACAATCGATGTAATTGAACATCGATCCGGCGCGGATTTCGGACGCCGGAAAGAGGGGAGGTCTGTTTGACCGACATTCCGGAAATGGGTAACGAACTGCTGTGGGAAAACGAGGTTCTCATCGAGCCGGCCCATCTGCAATTCGGTCATTTTGTCTCGAGAATGGACCGGCCCTGGATCGACACGCCGTTTTCTCTCGAGGGGGTGTTGCTCGTTAAACAGAAACAGCTCGACTGGTTCCGCCAGCACTGCGATTGGGTGATTGTGGACCTGCTGCGCAGCGAGAACCGCTTTCGTCCGCCGCGTCGGAGATATTACTCAGCGACAGGCCGGCGACAAGAGTGGAGCGGCTATCTCAGCGACGAACAGGCGGCCATCAACGTCCTGAGACGTGCAAAGCTGGACCGGGAAATCGTCTCCGAATCGGTCGAGATGCACAGCCTCCTGCGGAGCCAGGCAGAAGCGCTTGTCGAGAATATTTCACACACCGGACGTATCGATTCCCGCCGGGCACGGCAGAGCGTTTCAAGCATTGCCGATTCGCTGGAGAACAACATTGCCGCCATGGTCTGGCTGACGCGCATCAAGCGGGCCGACGAATACACCGCCCAGCACTGCGTCAACGTCGCCATCCTGTCGATGGGGCTGGCCCAGGCGCTGGAATGGCAGCAGGATCAGATCGAGCTGGCCGGCCTGGCAGGCATGCTTCACGATCTCGGCAAGACCCAGCTCGACAAGACGATTCTCAACAAGCCCGGCCGTCTCAGCGCAAAGGAATATGGTCATGTCAAGCAGCATGCCCGTCTCGGCTACCTGATGCTGCGCGAGGACCACGAAGTGCATCCCGCCGTCGCCCAGGCGGTTCTGGAGCACCATGAACGACCCGACGGCGGGGGTTATCCCAACGGCCGCAATCGCGCGACGCTGCAGCCGATGTCGGCGCTGATCAGCGTAGTGGACGCCTACGACGCAATTACCTCGAAGCGCCCCTACAGCGCGGCGCGCTCCCACCACGAGGCGCTGGGAATCCTGTGGAAGCAGCGCAACCGGCAGTTCGACGCGAGCATGGTGGAGGCGCTCATCCAGTTTCTCGGCTGGATCACGCCCGGGACGGTGGTGCGGCTGACGACCGGGCAGCACGCGATCGTGCTTCGCGCCAGCCACCAGCATCGCCTGTCGCCCATGGTGCGGCTCCTCGAGCCGTTAGACAATACCCACCGCGTCACGCGACGAATCGACCTTTTCGAGCACAATGAAAGCCATCCCGAAAACACTATCCGGGTTGCCGAAGTGCTCCCCGACGACGCGCTCCAGATCGAGCTTGGCCAGGTGCTCAGGGAAGAGGCCGATGCAGCTGACTGACGAAGGCCTCCGGATGCGACAATGGGCTGCCGGAAACAAATGGAAAAATGTCATGAACCGAAACGAACTCGAGCAGAAGCGCGATCAGTTGCGCGAGCGACTGGACTCCATCCGTCAAGACCTCGAAGGCGGGTTGGACCGCGACCTGGAAGACCAGGCCCAGCAACTCGAAAATCGGGATACGCTGATGGAAATCGCACGCGTCACGGAACAGGAATTGCGTGACGTCGAGGTGCAGCTTGATGAACTGGACGATTCGTGAGCGCACGCCGAACATCCTGATCAAGCGCACCTGCGGTAACACTGAAAGGGGGTGGAAATGGGCGAATCTGAATGTCTGGGTACGAAGGCAATATCGACCATAGCGAGCTTTTCGAGAGCGAATGTCTGGTCGATCCGGCTGAACTGCAGGTAGGCCATTTCGTATCGCGGCTGGATCGACCCTGGCGGGACAGTCCGTTTCCGCTCGAGGGGGTGATGATCCTGTCCGGGGATACGCAGTCCTGGTTCGCGGAGAACTGCGGCTGGGTCGTCATCGATCTGCTGCGCAGCCGCAACGGATACCGTCCGCCGTCGGCCACCACCTATCGGCCCAGAAGCCACGCGCCGGCGCCGCACAATGCCGATCCGAATGCGCCGGTCAACATGCTCAGACGTGCCCGCCTTACCGAGCAAAGCGTGTCCGAGGCGGTGGACTCCCACGATCTGCTTTACCGCCAGGCGGCGATTCTGATCGATTCCCTGAAAAAGTCCGGATGCGTGGATGCCGAGCAGGCGCGACTGGGGCTGCGCAAGATTGCCGGCTCGCTGCAATCCAACATTGCTGCGATGGTCTGGCTGACCCGGATCAGGCACGCCGACGAACACATCGCCGAGCACAGCGTCAACGTGGCC
>Ga0209964_1000006_pt1 | contig 36593 bp, 35 predicted proteins | sample SalPonR2_B_D1_MG_FD_185705 | JGI IMG/M metagenome (GOLD analysis project Ga0209964, IMG submission 185705) | Salt pond soil microbial communities from South San Francisco under conditions of wetland restoration - Salt Pond MetaG R2_B_D1_MG... ... | reverse complement strand
AGAATAATCGCCTAAATAATGATTCTTGATAAACTTTTCTAAAACTGACTCTAAGTGTTTTGCTACAGCAGTATTGGTCCCCTCATAAAATTCATCAAATAATAAACCGGTTGCAATTTCACCAAGGTTAAATTCTTTTTTTACTGCTTCATATCTGATCAGTAAAATCAGCAGAACTAATAAATCTATGTCTTCTTTCTCTAACTCTTCAGTTTTTATATTTCCTGTTATTTCGGATATAATATCATCAAACTCGTCATATCTTTGGTTTTTTGTGGAAACCACTCCATAAAATTCGTCTAAATCCTCGTTCTCTTTTGCTACAAGAATGGCTTTTATCTGTCGTTTCTCAAGCTTGTCAAGAGAATCTTCATCTAGTTCAATATCAGAAGATTCAATAACTTCTTTTATATGAGCAACAGGCATCGGTCTTTCCCATAATCTAGCTTTATCGATTAAATGTTGCGCTAATTCCTTTTCTTCTCTATTCACAATTATTGTCAAAGTTTTTTATGATTTAAATCATTATAAGAACTTTTTATGCACTCAATCTGCACAGATAATTATTTGTTATGTCAGTCAACAAAAATGCTCTATTACGTTACCAGGTTTTAGACCGTTGTTTTCGTAATCCCGGACGAAAATATTTCTGGAAGGATCTTCTTGATGAAATCAATAAAGCTTTGGAAGAGTATAATGGTCCCGAAAGTAAAATCAAAAGACGCCAACTCTTTGATGACATAAAGTTTATGGAGAGTGATCAGGGGTGGTCTATTGAGCTAAAGAGACACAGGGAAGGCCGCAAAGTCTATTATCGCTATGCAAATACAGACTTTTCAATAAGTAATGAACCCTTAAATGAAAGCGAAGCCAGTCAAATTCAAGCTGCTCTTTCTGTGTTATCTCGCTTTGCAGGTGCACCTCAATTTGAGGCGATTCAGGAGATGATCCCAGTGTTGAAAGATCGCTTGGGATTAGATCATACCTCAAAAGAGGTTATTGGACTTGAGTCCAATATTGATCTTAAGGGAATCGAGTATCTTTCCAGACTTTATGATGCCATAATTAAGGAAGATGTATTAGAAATAGAATATCAGGATTTTAAATCAGATGCTCCTTTTACACTAATCTTTCACCCCTACTATCTCAAACAGTACAACAACCGTTGGTTTGCACTCGGATTAAATGAAGAACGAGATATTCCAACCTGGAACCTTGCCTTGGACAGAATAGAATCAATCAGCCCAACCAGGAAGGAGTACATTCCAACTGATATTGATTGGAATGACTATTTTTATGACATCGTCGGAGTAACCCGGTTTCAGGACAAGGATGTAGAAAAAGTTGTTCTGGAGTTCGCAAAAGAAGTGGCGCCCTACGTAGAGACTAAGCCGATACACCCCAGCCAAAAATCTGAGTGGGTGGGCGATAAATTACGGGTAACTATTGAGGTGATTCCCAATTATGAGTTGGAGTCTTTGATACTTTCTTTTGGGGAGAAAGTAAAGGTTGAGAAACCTGTTAACTTAGCAAAGCTCATCAAAGAAAGATTTAAGCTGGCAATTGACTAACTGACTTCAAATTTCCAAATCAAACATATTTTTGATCCACAAATATCTAAGTAAAAGCAATGGCTTAGTTTTAGTTTACCCATTTCATTTTTTCATTATTCAAGGACTTCAAACTTTTCTTGCATTGAAGATGAATTCGATAAATACTGGCAGGAGCAAAAAAGTCTCAGCCCTCAACCAAATCTGCGAAGAGGAAAACCTCGACAAAAAGCAGTCCAAAAACTTAATCGACATCTACGTCGTCACCGGCAAAAAACCCATAAAAGATGACGTCTTCAAATGCCTCGAAAACCGCCACAGTGTACTACAAGCACACCAAATCGGGGAGCGGATTATTACGAGGATGGATGAGTTTGTGGAGGTGTTTGTGGATGAGATGGTGGCTTAAAAATTATCCTTAAAAACGCCTCAAAATTTGTTTATCATTTCTCTTTTAAACTCAATGCTTTTAGGCAAAAACTCTATATGTGATTCAATAAAACTTTCTAAATCATCATTTTGCAGATGAATAAAACGGTCATTGTCTGCACCCTTATATTTGTTATTAGGCTGAAATAGATAGACATCACCTTCTTTAATTAGATTCTTAAACCCTTTTCTATCAATTTGTGAGTTCCCGGTTTTAACTTGTACAAATGCTTTCTGACGACTCTGTTGATTTATCAGGTAAAATTCATAGCTCATCGTATCTCCCTTTCTCGAATTCGGAACAACATACCAACCGTTCACTTGGAGATATAAAAAGATTAGGTCTTCTGTCTCTTCATCATCCAGCATTGTAAAGATATCTGAAACCTTATCGCCATTGATCTTGTAATCATCATTTCCGCTAAGCTCATTCCAAAGGTATTTTGAATATTCCAGCGTCTGATGACCGGATACTTTCTGGATGCTTCTGCTCGCCCTGAAGCTTGCCACTACTTTCCCCGGCACTTTATCAATTTCAACATGTCGGATATCTGTACATCTGAAAATATTGGCAATATCTATATTTCTGTTTTGCCCCTCTTCCGTAGTAAAATACTCCCAGCCAGACGCTACCTTTGCAATAAAGTACATCCCATCCCGGCTTCTTGTCCAAACCAAATCATCCTTTTTTACATGTTGGTTGATATATTTACAGATTGTCAACTTATCATAATTCTCAGACGCAATTCCATAAAATTCCTCCCAGTTTTTGGTAGTTGTCAAACTATTAACTCTCCAGCCAACACCAAGAATCTTATGCTTCAAACAATGCTCAAATGATGCCTGAAAGTTTTTATTCCCACCACCTGGTTTAATATGTATTCTAAAAATGTTCATAAGCCTTAGATTGAATTAATTTTGAATTACAGTCTAATTTGAGATTTCGCTCAATATGTTTCGTCCTTTAAGAAAATTTACCGCCTATACTTTCATTAATACGGTTAAGCTGCTCACCCACTTTATTCTCTCCATACCTATAGGAGTAGTGCATTACCTTATAAAGTGTAATGACATACGGCATTTTTCCAGTCTCACAGCTTAGAACATCTTTGTCCACAGCCTTTTGATTCAATAGCCAGTTTTTTGCCGTTTCGTATGTTTTGCCGCCGAAACAGATGATGTGATATTGATCCTCTCCTAACACCTGAAGAATCTGTTCGAATTTATGAAATGAGTGCTCTTTCAAATCAACTTTAGAAGAATCAGATTCAACAGTATCCGTTAAGTCCGTCATAAAACCGCCTACAAGATTCTTCAGTGCAGCGCTTTCTAAATCACCATTCTGTATAGCTTCTTTAAGCCTTTTATCACCGACTGAGTTAGAGTGGAAGTTTCTGATGGTCTTGAGGCTCTTCGACGGATTTAAACCCAAAAATATGATGCCTGGCTTTAAATATTTACTAATCTCAGGTCTACTTAAGCCCGGCAAATCCATTGATTCATCTTCCCAAATGGCCCAGGCGTTAAGTTTCGATTCTGTCAATCTATTGTAGATGTCTTCTTTCACGTTCCTCTTTCTGATCTATTAATTTTTAATTATTCTGTTTATCGGCACTCAACCCCATATCGTTCAATTGAAAACAGACCTTTTATAAGCCCATCCTCTCCCCGAATCACAAATGCATTGCCCTCCACAGACCCGATTCCAGTCAGTTCTCTTCGATGTTTCGGAATAGTCGTATAGATGGTAGTCACTGAGTCCAAATACTGCGGATTTTCTCCAATGGAATCGTAGTTCCTTTTTTCAATCTTCTGAATCGGCGTAATAATAAACCTCTGATGGCCATCCGGTTTTAGCTCGCTGAATGTCAGATTTAGTTTCTGTTCCCACTCTTCAAGATTCATGAAGTGATCGCCCCCATACTCCCGGTATTCGCGTATCAATACCGGCAGGAGTTCGCTTCTGATTTCCTCCGAAATTTCAACCGGAAAATACCAAAGCAGCGGATTTTCACTTCGGCTGTAGGTGTCGAATAGCTCTCCCGCTGATTTGAAATTTTTGCTTAGACTTGAGCTAAAAATAGTTTCTCCATCCAATTCCGTTTTATAGAAATCCAGGCTCCCGCCTTCGGCGCCAATCTTGAGTATTGTGTTCTTCATGGTTTCTCCTTTTTATCAATTTTAAAATCCAATCCCGTTTTGACTCAACGAAACGGTTTCATTGCCACCGTTCCATACTTCGGCTACTGTCATCGGGCCGGTTATCATTGTGGTAAGATCAAACTCTACTGCCATTTTCCGGGCGCTTTCAGCACTCAGCCTCTTAAACTCCATCATTCCTTTTAGTCTACCCTTCCGAATCAGCGCCGGGTCAATATTATCAATGTCAGTATTAAACGTGCAGATGATATTCAGTTCTAAAAAATCGGCGGGGAATCCGTCTGTCAGGTTTAGTAGATTGGAAACGGCGTTGGAGTTATCCGCCTGTCGTTTCATCAGAACCGTTTCGGCATCCTCAATCACAATCACCGAATTAGTGTGGTCCATCAGCAGGCCGATCAGGTTTGGTGATGTGAGCTTGTCGGTCAGTGCCGGTGTGATAAAGATCGCTTTCTTGTCTATCTCTCCCAGAATTGTTTTCAAAAATGAGGTTTTGCCGGTTCCCGGCTTACCATGCAACAGGTAGAGGCCGCTGTTTCCATGTTCTTTGAGCTCACTCACAATCTGATTCTTAAACGTCACATAATCATCACCCAAAAACGGTGTTATATCTTCTTCATAAGGCTTAAACGAGCTGAATTTCAAAAAAAGAGAGCCGCGCGCCGATTGAACCAGCCCAATCTGACATTGCGGCTCTTTCTCGTTTATCATTTCCAGTTTTCCCTTCAGCCGTTCAACAATATCCGGTGCACTGCCGTGGTCAAACAACAGTTTTACCATTTTATCCTGGCTGTTCCACTGAATCGTAATCCCACAGGACAGATGGTTAACATTGCGGATCACTTTTCTGGCAATATGATCATATTCATTCCATTCGATCCGGTGTTCAGGTTTCCACTCATTTTCTGTTTCAAGCTGCTCCCGGAACGGATCCCACTTTTCAGCGTCTATCCCTTTAAAATCTTGCACGTTTGGAATTCTATGCCTGATTTGGATGTGATAATTCATCCCGGTATCCCGTGGGCTTTCACATATTTTCATCATCTCTAATTGATTCGACACCAGCGGTACCGGTTGATAGTTATTCATCATACATCTCTTCTTTTATTCAGGTTTTTCCGAAAGCTACAATCCAGGAGTGACAGCATACTGACATTTGTGTGATCTATGTAAATAATGATCCATGATATATTGTCCCAAATAAAGAACGCAGATCTCTATGAACCGATAAGTGTACATATCCAAATGATCCACACCATCAAGTGGAAGGTGATTGAGATTTGAATGGCAGGTACAAAGTGGAGTTGAAAGTTTGATATGAGGGACCGGCAGGATTGAACCGCAGAGCATGCCTCCGCAAGAACAGCGCTCAGATTGGGTTGGAAAGAGAGAATAGATAAAGTACTGAGCTTAGCAGAAGAAAGAAAAGAATAACAGTATGTGGGCCCGGATCTCCTTCGCTAAAGCTACGGAGATCACGCAGGACTAATTCACAAATCAAGCAATCGCTTGTTCCGCCACGCGATACCAGAACCGCTCTTTAAATAGGCTTCAAGTTGTATGGCTGTTTCTTTCCTTTCAACTGCGATATAACTCGCAATTCTAAACGGTCGATGGGGCTTGGTTGACTCTACTTTGCCCAGATTGTGTTCCTTAAAACGTTGTTTAAGATCAGTTGTGTACCCAACGTAATACCATTCTTTATTTACACTTCTCAGTATATAAACATAGTACATTTTCTCTCTTTGTTATGATCTCTCTAGTTTATAAAAGGAGTGCGCGACCAATTACGCAAATGCTTCATAGGTCAAGCACTCCGAAGCTTTAGCGAAGGAGTGGGCCCGGCAGGACTTGAACCTGCGACCAATCGATTATGAGGCGATTGATCAAACCTTTTCAAAAAGTGGCCTTACGCTTTAAAATGGGTGATTTCAAGCACATCTGAAATGATTAAATAGGTTCATGGCCCCCACAGTGGCCCCCACAAAAGATTCGAATATCGCTTATCCTTGATTGCTGAAGGTGAACAAGCATTATGCTCAATTATGGTTTGTCATTTCAATCATTTCCACTCGCTAACATTTTGTTAGCTTTTAAATAGTAACGAAGGTTCTGTTTATACTCAATTAGAATTTATTGCCTATTCAGTTTTCGGCGCTCTAAAATTTGATACAGCAGCTTACTGAGTTTCAATTCTAATCTTGTCGATAAATCAGATGTTTCTTCTTTTTTGATACGCTTCTCAAATTCCTGGAGCAGACTATAATTACTCCTAATTCTTATATAACTAATACCTTTCTCTTCAACTTTACTTGTCTTACGCTCAAACATTTTACCCTTCCCTGTCAATAGCCAGGTACCACTGCAGCCTGTCCCCCTCACGATTTGCGCTAAAATATGAGCACCAGGATTCTCAATCCGTCCATGGCGTAAGTCTGTGATTAACGAATGGTTAGCGATTTCACACTGCTCTATAAACTTTTTACTGGATGGGTGGATATCACTTAGCTCAATAATTCTTTGGGCTATTTCATTCAATTCGTCTTTTTTCTGTGGCAATTTTCTATAATTAGGTTTAGCTTTATTAACATTTTTTAATGATTTACTAACAATATGTAATTAACGAAATATATGTCACTAATAAAACAGGACTTTCACGCCGAATTTAAAACAGCACTATTATTAGAAGGAAAAACATTATCTGGCTTTGCCAAGAACCTGAGGAAACCAAATGGGCAAGTAGGAATTAGTCATACAGCTTTAATAAGAGTAGCCCAGCATCATGAAAACACCCCTTGGATCAGAACACTTATCAAGGACGTTATCAAAAAAAGCAAATTGACCTATCCGGAGTTTTGGAGAAAAAAAGCTAAAGCACAATGACAAATCTAAAACAAGATCAGCTAATAAATGCCATTGACTCCATAGAAAGTCAACTTAAATTCGTTAAGAGTATCATCGATGAAGCAATTCCCAAACAAGACTGGATTGACACCAAAGAGTTCGCAAAACGAGTAGGACGAAAACATCGAACCATTACAAATTACGTGGGCAAGGGGCACTTCAACAATTTCAAGAAAATGCCAACTGGCCAATATCTAATTCACGTCTCTGAGCTATCGAAATGGATACAATAAAAGTTCAGAAATACTCACCTTCAGGCAGCCGGAGAGCGGCAGCTAAAACATAATTATGCACACAAATTAATTGGGGTTAAATACAAAAACTATGGGGAAGCTACATCTATGAATTTTTCACAAGCAATTGAACACATCCGGGATTTGTCCCGCGACGACATCACAAGCATCGTTTCAGACTATGTAGAACTGAAGCGATCCGGCAGTAGCATGAAAGGCTGCTGCCCGTTTCACCATGAGAAAACACCATCCTTTTACGTATCCGATCAGAAAGGTATCTATAAATGCTTTGGCTGCGGCCTTGGTGGGGATGCCATTGACTTCGTGATGCGGATTGATGGCAAGGAATTTCATGAAGTGATTTACCAGTTTGCCGACCGGTTTCATATTTCTATTGAAAAAGATAGCTCCGGTAAATCAAGGCAGGATTATAAACGACCGGACCCTATCCCTGGCCTTAAAGACGTCCGATCAGAGATACGAAAGACCGGTTGCGTGACGGTGATTTGTGATGATACGCCAGAGGACGAATTTACTCACACGCCCACAGTAAAAGTATCATCGCCACTTCAAAAGGATCAGGCCAACGCATTACGCAAGTACACCGATCGATGCGAACTGGTCATTCGAAATACAGACTGGAACCATAGCCAGGACTGCATCAAAGCTGCGCTGGATGCGGGATTCTGTGTCACCGTACCAGCGGATGGAACCTCTATGGACTGGATTCATTATGTGATTGAATTCGTTCAACCAAGCCGCAGCGATATCATTAAACTGCTGGCCGCCATTCCGGATGCATTGACTCGATCCGTGTACATCACGGAGTACTCGAATAAAATGACGCCAGATCGCGAGGGACAAGAATGCAGGTAGAGACCTATAGCGCAGAGTTTTGGCGTTGGTATCTGAAAAACCAATTCAACGAATTTCAGCATATCTACGAGAATCAGACCGTCATATCGAATGCGGAGAATATTTTCAGTGGCGGCTTTGACCTGGATATTCTCCTGGATGAAGGACGGTGCCACGATTCGGAGGGGAATACCTATACCCTCCAGGAATTCGTAGCCATAAAAAATTCATCGACCATTCAGGATACCGAGATTCGTCTGGAAGTGGAGTTTGAACGGTGGAAGGATCAGTGGAACGCCGAGCAGGAAAATCTGGAGTATTACAGGGATTTCGAAACCTACCGTTGGTTTCGACGCAAAGGCAGCGACAGTATAGTTGTTACGGAGTTTGACATCATTCTGGACTCGATCATTGAAAAGTGGAACGCCGAAACCCAGGACTGGGATCGGAGCTACGAAGGAAAGATTAGGTTCGTGAAGTTCAAAAACCCCATCCATAAACCCTTCCTGTTTGAACCCGGTCAGACCCACAGCGTTGAGGAGTTTTCCAAAGCCGTTTGGGAAAAGGACGTTCTGGAAGTGAAAAACATGCGAAATGAAGAGATGCGTAGCTTTTGGGCGCATGTCAATCATTACTACAAACCCAGGATTGTCCGGGAGTACGATCACTACGGCTTTATCACCTTTGAGAAAGAGAAGTTCTTTCTGGCCGGGAATGTATTGATCAAATTCCCGAAGAAAGCCAGTGAGCAGCTACAGCTAATTGCGCTTCAGGATGGCGCTTTTCCTGTGGGTGATAACAAGTTCATCAAGCCGCCGGTGGATGCTGTTCACCTCCCCCATTTCGAGATCGGTGTTGCCGACCCATCCGGGTATTACAAAAAAGCGATGCGGATGCTGTTTGACAACGAACGCTTCGAAGAGAAGTTTAAAGAGGTCGAGTATCATTTCTGCAAGATGGTGGGCGGAGACAGCGAATTTGATCAGTGGGGAAAGCTGATTTTGTCGTACATCTTCAGCTACATCTATTTTGATGAGATCTACGGCCACTTCAAGCATATCATCTTCCTCTACCTATATGGAGAAGGAAACGTGGGGAAAGGAGAAGTTGCAAAACGTATTCTGGACTTCTTTGGAATTAATTACCTGGACAGCTTGAACACGCCGCCAGCGCGTTCGGTGGATGAAGCCCTTGAGATGAAATCCCAGATCCCGCAGTGGATTGATGAGCACGTTCCCCAGGTGCCGGGCAAGCAGGCCAAGATTGAAGACCAGACCTGGAACTCCTGGTTTGAACTCAAGCCCCGGCCCACAAACATCAAAAAGGGGAATAAATGGGGCAAGGAGCGCAAAGAGGTGCGGACGATGCCGCTGTTTTGTAGCAACTTTAAACCAGCGACGGATCACCTGCTCAGCCGGTCGCTGATCTACGAATACAAAAAGAGCATTCGAGGCCCCGAACAGCACGTGAAATGGCTGATGCAGAATAAGGAGATTCTACAACTCTTGATGATCTCCTATATGCAGAACTATTACCTGGTGGACCGCAAGCTCTTTGTGTGGGATCTGGACCGGATGCGATCCTTTCTCCGCGATACGGTAAAGCAGGATATCGCTCAAAAAGATGGCAATGCGGTCCTGCAAGACCGTCAGATCAGTCAATTTGCCTCCCTCCTTACCGTGTATCACTGGTTAAAGCCAGAGTACAGGCGGGAGATCAGCAACGTCGAGCTTGAATTCCGGGAGCTTGAGAAGAGTGACGATGACACCTACACCGAGCTTATTACAGAAACGCTTCACAACCGAATTGATGGCCTGCTCGACAAAAAGCTGTTTGGGTTTATCCGCAAGGAAATTGTTCGTACCGCGGTGATTGCCGCCAGGCATGATCCCCTCTCAGATTATATCAACTCTATTGGCACGCTCATACAAGCCCAAAAGATTACAACGGTGCATTTCAATTGGCAGCATGATGGCAGGCTCCGAATCTGGGCAAAAGCGGTATGGGACATTTACGAACAGGAAAAGCGAGGCACTGACAGCCTGGTGCGAAAGGATATTGTGGATGAAAAGCTCAAAGAACTCAGCGATTTAAGTAAAACGGGTGATTTGAAGGTCGTGAACTGGGCGATCAGCGAATCTGCGGCTGGTATTACCATGGGCCATACCCGACAGCGAGGGTATTCGATCCCTAACGCCCTTGAAAACGAAATATTCAGAAACGCCTTCAACTGGGACAAGTTTCGACCGACCGGCAGCGTGGAATGGAAAACCTACAAACAACTGCATCAAATAGTCGAGGAGGACGACGAAGAGTTTTGCCGGGAAAACACGGCGGCAACCAGTGATGAGTCAGCTCCGTTCTGACTTATTTTTTTAACCGTTACAATGAAGTGGTTGAAAAGGTAATAATCCCTGTTTCATTGTTTCATACCTATAAAAACAAACGTAACTCTGTTTAAACACACTTTTTATGAAACATTCCCTTGAAACATTGATGAAACACCATGAAACATTGGCTCCTGAAAAGGTAACTGTCATGTTTCATCAATGTTTCATAATCAAAACCTGTAAGTCATTGATTTTACTAAATCCTTTTTCAGCTAACAAATGGCTGAAACAGAGATGTTTCACGATCTGTTTCATGAAAATCGCCTTTTCAGGCACCTGAGAGGCGATTATACGGTTCTGAAACATTTTATAGAAGAAAAACTCAAAACCGTGCTTTTCAAAATCGTGCGGTTTAAAAGATTAGGCCAAAGACACGTTAACTAAAAACCAACACAGCGAACTGACATGACAAAAAAAGACACCACCAATATTGACTACCTTGTAAACCTGGAAGTGATGACCATCAAGCAGGCCCAGGTGTATGTAGAAGAAAAGACAGGAATGCGAAGCAGCAGTTTTTATGATTGCGTGCGACCGCTTTTAAAGCCTATGCCGATTGCTAAAAACTTCCGCACAAACCGGCCAGCCCATTTGGTGGTAAGAAAGGATGATGTAGACCGGCAAATTGCGGATATGAAGCGCCGAGTTATTAGTAAGAGCTGATGACTGACTTGTACTTAATATTCCAATCCTATTGTTGATTAACTGTAGTATTATCAACTAAAGATCAATACAACTGAATTAGTTTTAAATCAATATATCTTGGAAAACACGCAGCGTAACATGAAAACTCTGGGTGATTGATTTTCAATCAAATACGTTGGAAATGTATGCTTCCATGATTATATGTAGCAATCAAAACGTAAAGCATGAGCTCGAAGATGAAGCTACGGAGCTCATACATTACATTATCGCAAAACCACGTGCATAAGTCGATCAAATAACTAGAATGTAGAAATTTTAATACTTGCCATAAAGATTACTTAATAAGCGTCATCATTCGAACTCGTTCCTGTTTGTTGGCATTTAGACGGTAAATGTAAACACCGTTAGCCAAGTTGGAAGCATCGAAGCGGACAGTTTGCTCTCCGGCGGGCAGTAAATCGTTAACCAAGTTGGCCACTTCCCGGCCCAGCATATCATAGACCACCAGCGACACCTGGCTTTGCTCAGGAAGTGCGAAACGGATTTGGGTTGTAGGATTGAATGGATTTGGATAGTTTTCCAACACAAGCTCCTGGCCTGAAGTAGTTGATGAGGCTTTTGCTACTTCATCCCGAATCATTGAATTATCCCCGCCCATACGTTTAGCTAAATCCTGTTCAATGGGCGCATAGTCACCCTTTAGCAAGTCAAGATCCACGCCCCGGGACTGTTCGTATGCATACAACTCCTCAAGTTTGCCCAACGCCTGCTCGTACTCTCCGCTGCGGCGCAGTAGGTCCATTTCGATATGGAGCCAGTCGCGGCGGTCGGCTGCCTGCAGGGTTGTTCCATCGGTGTCTTTCAACCACCCGGCGGCGCGTTCATACTCGCCGTCGCGGAGATAGCTTTTGGCGTAGAGCAGAGTAGCCGCGTGTTGCATGGTACTGTTGTGGCGTGCCGATTCGAACAGTGGATAATTTCCTGAGGCTGACTGTAGTGCCAATTCCCGAAAGCGGCCGGCCAGTTCCGGGGCTTCTTTTTTCGCCAGCCATGCCACCTGGTACAGTTGGTGGAGCCCGTCGCGGACTTGATGTTCCGTTTCTGCTTTTTCAAGATCCCGTTCGAGTTGGTCATACACGTCCGCTAAAGGCAACACCTCGCCTTCCTTACTTGGCAGGGCTTTCGCCGGGGTCTGACCACCCGATCCGGGATTCTCACCGGTTGTGGGGTCGCTGTAAAGAAACAGCATATCATATTGAACCGGGCCGTTAAACATTGAACTTTGGGGAAAAGATTGACCCCACCACACCCGTTCAGCCATAACAGTCGTGCTGCTCGTATTGTTGACCAGATAGAAACCGCCCGAAAAATCTCCGTGCACGCTATTATACCCGCCATCGCTTAATGGATATGAAAATCCGACTGCAATATCACCAGATCCAGACACCTGGTCACCAGCATTGCCGAAAACCTCGTTGTATCCATCCTCAAGATTGTCGTCATGCATGTAAAAGGTCCCGCTACTCGTCACAGCCACACCATCGTGGTAGCTGCTGCCGTTATTAGTGACTTTATTTCGATGAAAGGGGTACACGGATGCAGACGTCACTAAAATTCCCGCTTGGGCATTATCCTGAATGGTGGTGTGGCTGATGTCCAGATCAGTATATTGAGCCACGAGCCCCACCGTGGCACCGTCTTCAATGAGCACGTGGGAGAGGGTGGCGCTGGAATTACCGCTGCCGTCATTGTTGTGCCAGCTATCGATATTTCTATAGGTGGCATTTCGAAAGGTGCTATTTTCAATCACATTATTTTGCGAGGCGATGGTTAAGTTGGTCTCTCCACCATCAAACAGTGTCCATTTGATGCTGTTGCCAGCGCTGCTGTTCAGGTAGATCGTTTTCCAGGCTTTGGTTGTATCGGTGCGCAGAAATCGAATGGGGTCCTGTTCAGTCCCTTCGGAAATGAGCGTCCCTCCCTGCCCGGCAAGAATATCCAAATGGACATTTTCTGCCATATACACTGTAGTACCCGGCAAAATCGTCAGCGTGGCATTATTCTCTACTTTTGTATTCTGATCCAGGAAAATCTGCCCGTCCCACGTGGTGTTTTCGGTGATGGTATAGGGGTCAAAAGTGTCATCATAAAATTTGAATGAAAGTGTATTTCCAGTCTTTCCAGTAACTTTCAATCCAATACCTACTAGAGATTTACTTCTGGATAAAAATGCGGGATTTGTATAAGGAGTTATTAGACTTCTTTCAGTCTCTGTAAATCCTGATTTATCATCAGAATCAAACCCAAGGTAATATCTTGTACATATTGCTGTATTTTTGGGTTTAATGAATAAACTTTGTTTGTAAGATGCACCTCCTGTCGGCTTAGTTACACTAAGTAAAGGATCTTTGAATGACTCACCAAATTGATTGGGTGTTGATTTTTCAAAAACGGGTTCCAAATCTGTAGCTGGATCACTACCGCACGCTACAGACCATCCATCAATCTCCCAATCCCAATTACCATCTGAAACAATGGATTCCAGACTATTATCCGACCAATACAAGTAATTCCCGCTTGAATTCTCTTTTACATGCAATACAAACAGGCCTTTGTCATTGGCATTCCAGTTGGGCTGGTCATAGGTATCATCAATCCCGGTAGTGGATTGTACTTTCTGTCGATTTTCAAAATAGTAGTATTCTGTTGAAGAAATCGTGTATTTGTAGGAAGCTCCGGTAGTCACGAAATCGCTTAAGTTAAACGTTGTGGTGCTTGTTAGTTCGGTAGGTGTTATCCAGCCTAACAACTCTTGTTCGTAAGCATTTACGGAGTTCGTAGCCTGGTTGCCTCCAAATATCCCCCAGTAACCTGTTCTTCCTTTTGTAGCAACATTGTTTGTAAATTGATTGTCATCAGTATAGGGATGATTATATCCCATTAAATAGTGGGCTAACTCATGAATATAACTATCATCAAAGCGGACTTTGCGGTCATTTCCTAAATGCATGGTTAGTCCTGAACCCTCACCATAAAGACCGTAATCAACTTTCAAACCTGATGATGGTAAAGCTACTTGAGCACTCGTTTTTCCAAGCCGTGCTATTCCACCAAAACTTGAATGCTCATAGCCTAAAGAATCAGGTCCCGCAAAATGTTGCAGCCCAGGGGTTCTATATACCATGTACACCATATCTAAAATATTATCCGATGTTTGATCATGGTGATAGTCAGACACATAATCAAAATTGTCATAATCTGAAAGGTCAATTTGGGGGCTATTGTCCAAATACTCCAAAGCGTATTTATTCGTTGCTTCCATGAGAGCTAAGCCTATTAATGGAGTACCATCATCTGTAAATGTACTTTTTGATGGTAACTCTATGTACACAACATCACCAATTACGGTGTACGCCCCGCGAGACATTTGATTAAAGTAATTTGTGACGTTGAAATAATTATTGGAGCCTACCGACAAATTTTCATCTAATGATTCCTCCATCCAGGTTTCCACATCATAAATATTGGACGGATTTGGAGTGCTATTCCAATAACTCATGGAGGTATTATCATCCGCAAACCGGATATACACCATCAGCATTTTTAACGTGCCTTTGCCCGGTTTATACTTACCGGTACAAATATCAGTCGAGGTATTACAGTCTTCCATTAACTTGGCAGATGTTTCTGCTGATTCCTCAATGTTGTACATAGGACAGTACGACTCATCTATGACCTGTGCCTGAAGTGTGCTAAAAGCACATAATATCGCTACAAATAAAACTAACATTATGTTGGTTAATTCTTTCATTTTATCAGGGTTATCTTTCTTGTTTCAGTTTGTGGGCCCAGTTGTCCTCTCAGGATGTAGATGCCGCTTGCCAAGTCTGAACCATTCAGTCTAAAGCTGTGCTGTCCTTCTGTTTTAAAATCATTGACTAATTTTTTTACCCGTTGTCCCTGTATGGTATAAAGTTCTATGGTAACCACCCCAGCCGTTCGCATTCTGTAGGTAATAGTGGTAACGGGATTAAAGGGATTGGGATAGTTTTGTAAAAGTTCGAACTGATCGGGGAACTCCATCTCAGCTTCATTAGATACCGGGATGGAAAAGAGTTCCACCGAATTCCCATTCTCATGGCTATATAATGCGCTGGTGGTGGTATAATATTCTTTGGTAGGGCTAACCGAGAACCCGGTAATTTCTTCATTTGGATTCAACAGTACTTCAAAAATTTCTCCATAATTTTCGGTGACCAATACTGAGTCAGCATTCCAAACATAGAGCCTTCCTGTTTCATTGGGATGTACAAAAGCCTTGGGAAATGATGGTGCATACACTCTACTTGGAAATGACTTTTTTAATTTCCAAGATTCTCCATTTCCTTTATTTATATTTGTAAATAGTCCATAGTTGCAAATATTAACATTACAATTTGGATCAGGTTCTGGTTTGCTTAACCTATCAATTATATAAATAGTACTTGAATCACTATCAAAATAAATGAAGTTAGGAAGCAAAGTATCACTAAGAAATTCTGAAGTTTTACCTTTATCTAAGCTTCTTAAAAAAGCATTCTCACCATCAGAATAAAAATTCTTCCTACCAAACATGAGTGAATCATCAAAAGGACTCAGAGAAGTAAGCGGGAAGTCCAAAACCAAACTATCCGGGACTTCAAATTCGTTATCATGATTAACATTGGGCCAGTCACGCCCTCCGTTTCTTCCAATGATCACCTCTCCACTCATTTCCACATATACCCTGCCGCTATCTGGTCCTTCTACATTTAAATTGTCAATGGTCACAAATAACCCACCTATTCCTTCCGAACTATCTTTTCTTCCCACAAACTCCGAACATTCATTATCACAATTACGACGGATTAAAACTACATTTTGAGGGTCATTATCAAGAAACTCATAATCCGTCACAGCTGAACTGTAAGGAAACCCATACCGGGTATCATAGAAATGCTCCAAAAAAAGTTTTTCCTCTCCGGTCTTTGTGTTATAGTGATAAATGTTGTCCGTAAAATATTCCGTACCCTCATATTCAGCGAAAATCCGGTAAAACAAGTGTACTGTGCCAGAACTGTCGGTCAGGCTTTTCAGGTCGTGGATTTTTTGGGGTGTTTGGGCTGTAGCCAAAGAATTTAAACCGACCAATAAAAGTACAGATAGTAGCAATGTTTTCATTTTATTAGGGTTATCGTTCTTGTTTCAGTTTGTACGCCCATTTTTTACTCTTAGGATGTAAATGCCGCTCGACAAATTATCCTCGTTAAGTTGAAAACTGTAGTCCCCGATGTGTTATATGTGTTCAGAAGGTTTTTGATCAACTGCCCCGTAATAGTGTATAACTGGATGGTTACCTGCTCGGGTCGCTCCATTTGATAAGATATAGTTGTCGTTGGATTAAATGGGTTTGGATAGGGACTGGATAAGGAAAAGATCTGTACTTCCTCTCTGTTTCCATCCTCCAGTTCTTATTGCCGTTGAACTATCACGGAATCACTTTGTTGTTTTTTTACCAAAACATATCTTCTTGATTCACCAAAATGAATATTCCCCGCAAACACAGTAATCGCATAGCTATTGCTACTTCTTCCCTCAATCCATATGGTTTTGACAATAATACTTTCTCCTTCATTCAGCCAGATTGTTTTGTCATCTAAAGGTTCAGCCCCTTGATACTCAACACCTCTAGGGGCATTAATTTTAACTGGTATTTTATCGAAAGCGATTCCTTCATCTATCTTCTCTCCAGTGATGGGATGTGTAACAACCCTTCGGTTTGCGGTTTTTCGCTCGATTGTCATAGTGATTTCATCCCCCTCCTCATAATTAGCCTTGTCAAATGTCACCTCAAGCTCGGGTTTGTAATCTCCTCGAATACTAAATTTGAAAAGATAAAACCCTCCGGGTTTGAGATCTTCTCTCTTCATCATAAAGGAGGCATCACGACCTTTTTTCCCGCTTTCCACACGCTGGGTGACTTTGTTCACGGTTTCCTGCCCGATGATGTGTTGACTAAATGAGGATTCAGTAATGATTGAACATAATAGGATTGCTAAAGTGAGTGTATAAAGAATTGTAATCTTCAGTTTCATATCCCAGATTCTCTTAGTTAAGTTGATTTTTTTTCTAAATTTTTTTCTCTCCATGGCGCCTTATCGAGTATATATTTTTAATTAATGTAAAATGCAGTATTTAAACAAGGAGATGAGTTATTTTATAATATTAAGAAATGGTTAACAGAACTTATATATGGTTATACTGTAAATTAATATACAAGCAAATCAATCTCCTTTTTGTTCTTCCCTATCGGAACTTTCAAGTGTGTTTTCACCATGTTAATCTTTTTTTCTTGCCAATTCCCTCTAAATAAATTAAAATAGATTTTCCTCTAATCAGTCATTTGATTCAAATCCCTGCATTTTGTGACTTATTTCGACTTTCAATGGGACCGGGAATTCTTAATTGTAAACATAGCTTAGCTCAAAATAGTCACCTCCCAATTTGGGTAACTCTGTTTCAAAAAAGAGGCATATTATTTTGGAATCTAACACTTCCAGCAACGCTTTATTAATGATTCGACGAACTGTTTTTGATTCAAAAACCATATGTACTGACGATTTGATGAAATTTTTTACTTCTCCCGCCTTCGTCGATCCTCGATATCAAGTTTTTTAGAAGAAAGCCAGCAGGGTCGCTCAAAAAAGTTTAAAAAAACCGATCATTTCAACATAAAATCAGGAAATTGGCACGTATTGTCCTGAGACCGGCATCAATAAACAGCACTAAAGTAGATCATTCCACTCATAAAAGTAAAATTTCTTCCATTTAACTCATTTCACTCCTGATGATCATATAACTCCGGTTAACTCATCTAATACCCTCTAAATTCTGGTTAATATTTTAATTCTCCATATCCACCCAACCGGCCTTTAGAGCATTGCAGGGCAGTTTTTTTGCCCCTAAACTGTGTTTGAACAAAAATTCATTCGCAGATGGCCGAACTTTCCCAATCACACACTGGAGATTCAAACGAGCTGCCTCTTAATGGTCAATCCATTAAAGAAAATGGCAGACCATCGGCAGGTCGACCTTCAATGGAGTCGTATCTGGGCGCGGAAAAACCCTCGTTTGTAGATGAATCCTTAGTTCAGCACTACCGCGAGCGATGCAGCCGTCTGGAAGGGGAACTCCACGATTCTGACCGTAAGATTCGGCTCCAGGTTGATGAAATCATGCAGCTCAAACGAGAGCTGTCAAAAGATCGAACGGAAACCCTGCTAAGCCATCAAAAAGAGATGTCTGATTTGAAAGAATCCAATCGAATGGAAATTGAACGCCTAAAAGAAAATCACCGGCGGGACACTCGCGAATTTGAACGGCAGATTATAGATCTGGAACGCCAGACGTTCAAGATGGAACTTGAACACCGCTCCGGCGACCGTACAACAGGCAACCGCATCCTGGATATGCTGGAAGATGTAGCCCCTACCCTTTTTGAAAACATGTCCGGCATCCTTGGCGGAGCGCTTGCCTCCCAGGGGCAGCCGGGCCTGCCTGCATCTACTGAACTTTCCCCACAGCAAACAGAACAGCTTCGACAAGCTTTTGAGCAGGACATGAACAGTGATGCATCTACCTCTGGTGAAGAGACTATCCCAACTACTCCGAATGAACAGACGATGACCCCAAATAACGGTGAGGGCGGTGATACCCCTCACCGTTCTCTTTTGGACCAACAGGAGCCAGTCGGTCTGAATGATTTTTTCGCTGGCAGGACCAACGGCCACCATAAACCAGATATGGAGGAGTTGTAATGCAGCAAATGCCAAAACACAGACTTGATCTGCTTTTGATGGCGATATCGTTTATGGCCAAAAAGAACAAGAACCGGGATCTGTATATCAAATATGCACAACAGGTTCACAATCAGATAGCCATTATTGAACAGATTGAGAAACGCCCCATGCAAAAGGGCGATTGGCTACAATTGGCAATGACTTTAAGTAAGCAGGCTCTCAAGCAGGATATCGGCGCACGGCAGATTGCAGAAAGCATATATCCAATACTGGATGGATCAGGGCAACATCTGGCCAATTACGCCAATATTCCTGCTGAGTCGGCTACCAAATTTTTACTCTGGTACACAGGTCTTTCAAAGAAGATAGACCCTGACCTGGCCAGACTGCTTGTCCAAATTATCGCTGAACTTCAAAAAATAAGCTTGCAATCTCGCAATACAAACCCTCAATCTGCATAGCATGGCGAATGTAGCTACAAAACCGATCACCCGTTTTCGGGATGGTATTTACAGTGAAACGAAATCCCCCGGAGTTACTGCAATTACACGTGGTGGCAAATTTGTTGGGGTGATGATTTCTGCTGGCGACCTATCCAAACCGGTTGCAGACAGGCTTGAACAATCTATACGACACAACCCACTCCATACAATTTCAGTACTAACCCGAAAGGCAATCGGCTAATGCAAAGTGGGTTCAGCGACATATCATCAACACTATTACCAGCACCCCGACAGCGTACTGTTAGGGCACGGGCTGTGGCTTCTTCCTATGGAAGTGCCACAGCACCTCTTTCTATTAAAAAAGCTCGCTATCCGGGAATTGAAGGTGTGATGCAAGCAGCTACCGATCTGGTTGCAAAATATACCGGTGATGAGCGTATCCGAAGTCTCGCACTGAACATCACACGTTCGATCCGAAGACATTCAGAAACCGGTCAGCCGGATCTGCGAAATGTGGATATGATCGCCGATGCCATCTACAAATGGATGGTTCGCACCATTAATTATGTGCGAGATCCCTGGAATATTGAGCGAATTCAATCGCCGGATGTAACCATCAGGCAAAAAGCAGGAGATTGCGACGATCACGCCATTTTGGGCGCGGCGCTCCTGCAAAGCCTTGGCATTCAAACCGGTTTCCGAATCGTATCACGAACCGGCGAAAACTTCGATCATATCTATGCGGTCTACCGGTCTCCCCAGGGCTGGAAATCGTTTGACACCACGGTTTTAAAATATCCGGGATACCAGTTTGATGAACGGCTGATCAAAAAGTCCAGGCACATCCCCAACCGGATGCCCGATGATCTCGGGTTCGATCCCATTACCGCGGCGGCAGCCATTGCTTCAACGGTAAGCACCGGAATCAGTGCGAAGAATACACTATCACAGATATTTGCCGCAGGTGACAAAGATGAAAGGCAATTGCGAAGTGCCCTGCGGGGCTATATGATGCAGCAGGGTGTGCGCTCTGAAGCGATCTCATATTCCCACCAGGATAATCATATCCTTCAGCGGTATGCAAAAGTCATTGATGAGCTGGGCAAACCGGCTGTTGATCATTTGAATAGATTTGGCAATCTGCCAGATAGTTTTGTAGCCAATCAAAGAGCAAAAAACAGTAAACGAAACATGACCCTGTATTTCGGTCTGCTGGCAGGTAGCGTGCTACTTGCTGGCGGGGTGATCTGGTCCATAAAACAATGAGAAACCGATGAATAGAAGCAGTTACGTAACCCCTACTGGTGATCTTATACTCGAAAATGATCAGGAGCTTTCCTGGCTTCCCTCCGCATCCGGTTTAGGCAACTGGGAAGATACTGACCCCTGCCGCTATTCAAATCAAAGTTGTAGAGGGAAAATGTTTGGAGCCTTGAAAAGCTGCCGCAGGCGTCGCGAGAAAAGTCAGGCCTTATGCCAGGCTCACGAAAAGCAGCTCCAGCAAAAAGCTGAGTGGGAAACCCAGCGTGAGGAGATGATGTCAGCCCTGCAAACCACGGTGACATCAACGGCTCAGAAGCAGCAAACCGCTACATCGGCTATGACAACCGGCCTGGCCATTGGAGGCCTAACGCTTGCCGGTGCGGCTATCGTGTATGGCTTAAAACGCAGAAAGAAATACAAATCATCTAAATAGGAGAACCACCCATGATTAAAGAACCCAGCGGATATGAAAGTTTTGACGCGCTCAACCGGCAGGCGGCCATTGCCTCCGGAGGATACTCCCCAGCAGGGCAGCCATCCCGGTTTTCCTCAGCCCTGAACAGCATCAATCAATTTTTAACGACGGCAACACAAACCATTGTAACGGTCGATGGAGTCATCAATAAGGATAAAAGTAGCGCTGCCGGGCAGCCTCTTTATCCCGGACAGCATATGACCACGGCTCCCCAGGGAAACTCCATGCTAAAATATCTGGCTATCGCTGGAATCGCTGTTGGCGGCGGTGTCATTGCCATCAAAACCCTGAAGAAATAACCATGATTGAAACGGCCAGACAATCACGATTCCTGGACGGAACCGTTCCAGGCATGAGAAACCCACGAGTCTTCATCTCGGACGAGCGGATGATTATCCAGCCGGATATTGATGTGGCTGACATGGGTGAAGGCGCTGCCATTGAAGATGACCGAACCAGTATTTGCCAGAGAATGAACGGTGATGGTGGGCTTGGAATCATGAGCTGGCTGAAAAGAAACCAAACCCTCATTCTAACCGGCCTTGCCATCTATGGCGGGTATCGAATCCTACGGAGGTAACCCGGTGAACAGGCAATCAACGTACGCATCTCCCGGTCTTGGCGACCCACGACTTGTGGGTAATGTGATCTCATCTGATAAAGCCGAGCTTCGCATTATTGGCAGACACCCCGAGCGCGGACTTCCAAAAGACGGCGTGCCGTTCTCCCTGGATATCGAAATTGAAACGTTCCGCAACTGGGCCACGGTCATCTTTATGCCCATCCTGGCAAGCTGGGGAGCGTGTCCTGACGCCCTTGTGGTCGTTCGATCAGCTGGCTCCGGCCGCGTGTGGGCCGCCCAACGAATGAAAACCTCCATGTGGGAAAACTGTCGCGGGCAGGCGCGGCTGGTATTCGACCGGGAATTCCGTCCGGATACAACTCACAGAATTGTGTTTGAGCTTTATCCTGATGGCGTGGACGTTAATAATCTTCAGGAGAACGACCGAATTGAACGCTCTGCCGCTATGACGCTGGATCTCGGCGTTGAAGATGGCCAGCAATCAGGAATTTACGCGCCTCCCACTCAGTCCTGGTATGAACTGCCAACCATGAAGGCCGGATCTGCACTGGGAGAAGTCAACACCCTGCTAAAACGTGTGATTGTGATCGCCGGAGTTGGAGCCGGTTTCTATTTCGCAGCTCCACTGCTTCCCGGCCTCCGGGATGGTGTCATACAGTTAACCTCTAAAGGCAAAAAGAAGTGAAAGAACTTATAGAAGGAAAAGACTTTGAGGTACTCGATGAAGGGCTGGGAAGTGTCGCAGATTATCTGCAACGCACATCACTAAACGCCTTCTTGCATTTTGCCAGCCTGATTGGCAGTGCCACAAGCGGCAGCAGAGGAAAATATGCGACGATTGCCCTGAATATGGCTGGAGTCACAACAAGTAGCAGCGACATCAGCAACTTTTATAAGCAGAACGCTGATGTGATTGATCAGTACTTCGAGTACGTGGATGTGGTGAAGCTCTCAAAAAAACTGGATGTGGATCAGATGGTTGCAAGCAACGCTCCCAAAGCCATCCTGAAAACAGGTGGCCTTTTAGCAGCCGGAATAATCATCGGCGCGGCCGGACTAACACTATACAATCGAAAAAAATAGACCATGACATTACGCAAAGGTGATAAGGGACAAGAAGTAATGCTATTGCAAGCGGCTCTTAAGGACGGTGGCTTTAGGCTTCCCCGCTATGGAGTGGACGGAATCTTTGGCAATGAAACCGAATCCGCTGTCAAACAGGCTCAGGAACTGTTTATGATGGAGCCAACCGGTATCGCCGGGCAAAAACTATTCAATGTTTTGGGAGTTGAGAATATCTCATCTTCCACACGTCATTCCGAAAAAAGTAGTATGGCAGGTGTAAAGCAGTGGATCGTAGGCGGTATTCTGGTTGGCGCACTTGCCTTTGCTATTCAAAAGGTAAGGGGGTAACCATGGATCAATTGAATTCTCTCAGTGCAAGGGAACTTTCCAATCTGAATATTCAGGGAATTAAAGTATCGCATCCTTATGGCACTCTTTTAGGCGAGCCGGAAAGAAACGCCGTGATCTTCATTTGGGGCGAGAAGGGAGCCGGAAAATCCACATTCAGCCTTGGACTTGCCAATGCTTTGGCCGATCACGGGCGGGTAGAATATATCCCGGCCGAAGAGCATTTCGGAAAAACCTTAGTGGATCGCGTAAAGAGGCTCAACGCCACGCACGAAAATCTGAACTTCACTAAATGGAAATCTCTCGAAGCGCTCAAAGACACGCTTCGAACCAACCGGGCGGCGTTTTGCGTACTGGATTCGATTACCGTCATTGACGCCAATGACAAGGCGACCGTGGAGCTGGCCCAGTGGTGTCGCGAGCAGAATATCAGTTTTATCATGGTTGCTCACGCCACTAAAGATGGGAAATATAAAGGCAACACCAGCATTGCCCACGAATGCGACATTGAGATCAAAGTCACCAAGGATGGCACCGCCGAAGCCGAAAAGAATCGCTATCGAACCCTGACGGCTATTGATGTTCCTTTTACTGCAAGTGGAACAGCCAAAAAGAAACGAACAACTCCGGCTTCCGTGGCCCGTGAAAACCCCGTAGAGGTTCCGTTTAGAATTACCTTAGCAGAAATCGACAAACTCCATAAGATTCGATCCTGGAAGCGCGCCAATTCCATGTTTGGCTCAAAAATGCCCTGCTTTGCCAAAGCTCATTCCGGTGAATCCGAATCCGCTCATTTAAGTATTCGCTACACCCCGGACTACAACAAAAAGAAGTATATCCTGGAGCTTCTGTTGGACGGCCGGTTGGAAACGCAGATTTGCAGTGAAGGTGCAAAAGGTGGGTTCAAAGCCTCATGGAAGCAGCTTGTAAACCAGTATGGACAACTGGAAATCGTGATCTATGCGCAGGATCATGCAAAGAAAGTACTCGGAGCCAAAGAGTATAAACGCCAGGAGAAAAAATACAAGGAAGCCCAAAAAGCCGGGACGGATTGCCCTCCGGATCAAGCTTCTAAAACCCCTGAAAAGCTGACCGATAAGATTAAGCGATATAACCTACCGGAAATTCATTCAGACTACTTTGACTTTCCAAACGGAACGCAGCTTGTTCCTTTGAATAAACTGGTTTCCAAGAAAAAGAACCCTGAAAAGAGCATTGAAAATGCCTTGGGCTATATGAAGCAGGCGGCCAGTGGAGACCGCGATAAACGGGCACCTATTCAGGTGCTTAAAAAAGGGAATCAGTACATCATCAAAGATGGGAATGCCACAACCGAAGTAGCCAAGCGATCCGGCTGGAAAAAGATTCCTGTCGCCATTGTGCCCAGCCAGGTAAAACCAAAAAAGAAACTGGCCAAACGTAAAAAGCCCTCTAAACCAACCAAAGGAATCGATATCAAAGCGGCACGGAAAAGCCAAAAGAAACTGGACGCATTCTTAGAAAAGGTATTGAGCTGATATGTCAACTGTGAAAACCAACCAGACCCAACAGAGACAAAATCCCGAGATGGATGATATCGATACACTATACGATGAGCTTCAAAGCCGGCTGATGGAGCCTCCGGATTCCCTTCAGGATACCTACGAGGATTATCACAGTGATGAAGATATTGCCTTCGCTGAATCGGTACTGGCGATGATCGATGGAGAGATGAACCTCTACGAAAAAGAAACCTTTTATGATACCCATGATCTGTGGCAACTCGATGAGGTGGGCATACTCAGGAAGGCGATCGCTACAGTCGAGACCATAGAAAAAGATGTACGATCCGGTCGGAAAAATCCGGCCAACGTACAAACGAACATTGATGACATTCAGGAGCTTCACCAGGATGATTTTGACCACTGGTTGGGCGATTGGGATGGAGACGGGCTTGCAAACATAGATGATCCAAATCCGCTGATTCCAGGCGATACGGTTCCCATTGATAGCGCAGAACTTACTCCACAGATCAAATCGCTGATTGAACAGAAGAACGCCTACGTTCCAGCACTAAAATCTGTGATGACCAAGCTGATTGATACCGGTCTGCCTATCATGGTGAAAGGCCGGATCAAAACAATGTATTCCACGTTGGGCAAGCTGATTCGAAAAAGGTTTCCATTTACGGTAAAAGTGGCCGAGAAGTCAGGCGAACCATACACAACCGGCCTGACCGATATTGCCGGATGTATGGCTGTGGTGGATTCGCAGGATGACGTTGAACAGATCGTAGAACGAATTCTGACCGGAGAGCTTGGCCAGGTTTGGGAGCATGAAGACAAGTATGAGCATCCGGCAGACGGATACCGGGCACACCATTTTATCCTGTTAGTGGATGAGAAAACGCCTGTAGAGATTCAGGTAAAGACCAAACGCATGTCGATGATCTCTGCGGCCTCCCACTACCCTTACAAAAACGGGGAGTTAAACGGGGAGCTGCTGCTGGAGCTGACCGATCTTGCCTGGAAAGCAGACAAAGGAGATGATAAAGCCGCCGAAGCACTGGAACCCTATCTGGCGGATCTTGACCGGTTGCAGGAGGATTTGACCGTTCGCGAGAATCCATCTGGTGAGGTGGCCGAACTACAAGACGCTTTCAGGGAAACGGTAAAAAAACTGGCCCTGGCTTTTTCTTTGGACAAGTTTCCCGCCGAGCATCGAGAGGAAGCACTGGAATTGTTTCGGGAGCATGGCCGGGTGATCGGAGTTGATTTTGATGAGCTATTCAAATCGGCTCAAAAACCGAAAAAAACAGCCGACCAATCACACCAACCAAAAAGAGATCGTGCGTTAGAATCGAAATTTGAAAGCGGGTTTTCTGACGCTGAATTAAAAACGTTCGATCCGATCAAAATGACGGCCTCACAGCGCAGAACCGCCAATGAGCAGGCGATTCAGGTACTTCAAAAAGAAGACCGCGCCATTACGTCCGGTGATATTGACGTGCTCAGAAAATATACCGGTGCTGGTGGACTTGGGTATTCAGGCGGCCAGGCAAGCGGTAAGCGAGGCCTGCTCAATGAACACTACACCTCCTATCCGGTTATTCAATTCATTTGGGATAAGCTTGCCCGAATGGGTGTAAAACATGGGAATATTTTAGAGCCAGGTGCGGGCGTGGGAAACTTTGCCGGTTTTATTCCCGATAGAGACGCCTTCCGAATGGTGATGGTTGAACGATCAGCAATCAGCTCCCGAATTGCCCGGCTTCTGTACCCGCAGCAAATTGTTCACCATGAGAACTTTGCCGATAGCGATCTGTCGATCTATAACATAACTGGTGTGATTGGTAATGTGCCGTTTGGTGACCTGAAGATTCATACTCAGCGAGATCCGCTGGCACCTCTAAGTCCGAGAATCCACGACTACTTTATTCTGAAATCTCTGGATGCTTTAAAGCCGGGAGGTTTTCTTGCAGTCATTACCTCTACCGGTACGATGGATAAGAAAGATCCATCGATCCGTCAGGCAATGGTTCAACGGGCTAAGTTTATTGGAGCTTACAGGCTACCCTCTTCCGCCTTCAAGGATAATGCCGATACCGTGGTTACTACGGATATCCTGTTCTTTCAAAAGTATGCAGATCATTCGGGCGCCGTTCACCCCGATGTAGATAGCCCATTAAACAGGCTGTTCGCCTATGATGATCTGATTGAAAGCAATCATCTGTACAATGGTGAAACCTATCAGGCATTCTATAATCCGTACTATAAAAAGCATCCCGAAATGGTGCTTGGTGAGCATATTCAAGGCCATAACGTGCAGTTCTTTTCCCGAATGGGAGTGAAAGGCAACTTATCAAAATCAGTCATTGATCGTGCTTTATCGGATGGATTGAGCTTTTCCTACCCACTTCCGGAGCAACTGCCTCTTTATGATATTCCGGATGATGGAATTATGCTGGACATTCGCAGAGAGTATCATCCGGGTAATATCGTACTCCATGAAGGAACCTTTTATGAAAAACAGCGGCGATACTTTAAACCGTTACCGATAGGTGCCGGTGGTAAAGCAGGTCAAGGACTTCGGGATCGAATATCGTCAGCTTGCAGGTTGCTGGATAAGTATGATGATTATGTAACCGCCCTGGCCCAAGAAACACAGGAGAAAGATGCGCTCCGCGATGAATTCAAAAAACTTCTTTCCGGCCATTTGGATCAGTTCGGAATTCCGGATGAAGACGAGGATATCCGTTCGGTATTCAAGTACGATAACCGCCTGTACAAACTTACGACACTGGTGAAGCGTGATCCGGTAAATGGAGAGCTGGTGTACGCCGATATTATTGATGCGGACTCCATGTTCAACCGCAATTATGTGCCCTCTGTTTCCGATTCGGACGACCTCGGGGAGCTGGCCATGTTTGGCCGGTCCATCGGAGAAACTCTGGATCTTGACTTCTATCAGTCGGTCTATAAAGGGGGAACAGCCACCAAAGTGGAGCTGGAAAAAGCACTGGAAGACCACCCCGATTTTTACTGGAATCCGGAGTCCTCACGACATGAATTCCGCTATGAATATCTCTCCGGTAATGTGCGATCCAAGCTTCGGATGGCACAAGAGCATGAATTTGAAAAAAATATTCAGGCGCTTGAGCAGGTGGTACCGGAATGGATTGACGTGTATAACATCACCGTAGATCCTCAGCATATTTTCACATACCTGCCAGCCAAGGCCATTGAAGATTGGATCACCGATGAGATGAACTACGACAAGGTGGAAATCGGCTTGGTGAAAGACAAGGCGGATCTTGGCAACCGGTTCTACATGAAGCTTCGCAAATGGGGACGGTACGTTTCCGGCGGAGATGAAACCAATGACGACTGGAACCAGGGCTGGGGTGAAACTCCATTCACCAAGATCATCAATTCATACATCCAGGATAGTACGTTCCCTCTGAAGTTCTATGATGAGAATGATGAGTTGCTTCCAAATATGACATTGAAGCAGGCCCAGTCGATGAAAGGAGATCAGGGGCAAATTCTCATAGAACGAGCACGAAAGATACAGCGTCAGAATAACAACCGAATGCTGACACATGTGCCCAAAAAGTTCAATAATTGGGTACGAACCAAAGCGTCAACGGAGATTCGCCGACTGATCGAAACGGCCTACAACGATACCTATAACGCGGTTGTAAATCCCCCATTCGATGGCCGCTCGCTTCGGGTTCGTGGAATGAGTGATACGTTTTATGGAGTGAAAGACTTCACCGTTTACAAGCATAACCGTGCTATTGCTGAAAAGCTGGTTTGGAACGGCAAAGGGGCAAACTGTCATGATGTAGGAGCCGGTAAAACCCTCGCCTCGATCATTACCTCTCAGGTACTGCTCCAACAGGGAGCCGCGCGAAAGCCCATGTTTGTGGTGCCGGGGAAAGTTCAGGAAAAATGGGTGGAGGAATATTCCATGCTGTTTCCGGATGCGAAGATCCTGAACATGAAAATGACCTCCGCCAGTAAGCATAAAGAGCTGACCATGGCGCAGCTCTACAACTGGGATGCGATCTTTATTGCCGATCATGCGTTTAAATCTCTTCCGCTATCGCCCGGCGAGCAGGCCCGGATCTACCAGGAGCGCGTGGACTACTTCAATACCATGCTGGAAAACTTTGAGGATCTGCTTGAAGAAGACCAGGCGATCTCCAAAACGGCCAAAACGTCTATGATGAAACGCCTGGAAAAGCAGATGGAGGAGTGGGAAACCAAGCTCCGCAATGTGGCACAGGCTAAGCGTTTGGAGACCGATATCTTTTTTGATGAACTGGGTGTGGACTGCCTGTTTTTTGATGAAGCCCATTTCTACAAGAACGCCCTTGGATCAGCAAAGGCGGCCAAGCTGGGTATTTCGGCAAACAAACCGTCACAGCGCGCCGAAGATGCCCTGCAAAAAACCCGATGGCTATTCAGTAAGGTTGGTTACAAAAACGTATTTGTACTCACAGCAACGCCGGTTGTCAACTCTCCGGTAGAGGTCTGGCACATGCTCAACCTGTGTGCTCCCGACCTTCTCAAAGACTACGAAATCGAAAACCTGGACAACTTCATCAACCTGTTTGTCAGGGAAGAAGAGAAAATCGTCAAAAAGACCAATGGTGAATACCGCTCCGAACGTGTGGTGGCCGGATACTATAACCTGCCGGAGATGCGGAAAATCATCGATGAGGTGATGGACATTAAAAGCTATGATCAGCTTATTCAGTTCTACAAAGATCATCCCGATTACATCACTGGCGGCGATGGTAAACCGGCTAAAGGCAAGGACGGCAAACCCAAGGTGCTGGAACCCAAGTTTAAACGACCGGCGGCCAACACTCGCAACGTGATCATTGAGCCAAGTGAGCTGCACAAGCTGCTGTTTGATGATATTATTCTGCGCGCCAATGATGTGCTGGCCTGCATGAAAGACCGTCAGTGTGAAACCAAAGATAATTTCCTGGTCATCACCGGCGATGGAAGCAAGATTGCAACCGACTTGCGGGTATACGACAAGGATTTTGAAGGGATCGACCGCACCTATTTGAAACTGGGCGCATTGGTTGATGGAGTGTCAACCTCTTACAATGCACGATCCAATCCGGCCCCGGCCATCACTTCCGAAGATATCTATGGAGATTATTTCAATCGTGAAGGCAGAGAGCGGGCACGAGAAAACTCTGATGATGCCATCCGTAATCAAATCATCTTTTGCGACTGGATCAGCCTTCACCAATCTCAGGGAGGCAGTTTCCATCAGCTCATCAAATCAGAGCTTGTCAAAGCAGGCATTCCCGCCGGACAGATTGCCATTATTAACGGCTCCATTATTGGCACCAACAAGGATGGATCTGACTACGCGGTTAGCAGTAAAGACGACAAAGAAGCTCTGAAGAAGGATGTGCAGGACGATTTCAACCAGGGCAAGTACCGGATCGTGATTGGCAATCAGTCCATCGCCGAAGGAATGAACCTTCAAACGTGGACAACAGACATGCATCACATGGACGTGCCCTATACGCCCTCGCAAATTCAACAGCGAAACGGTCGCGGACTTCGCCAAGGCAATCAATACCCCGAAGTAAATATTCACTACTACCTGATGCAGGATTCATTTGATCAGTACCGTCTGGAACTGGTGTCCAAAAAGCAGAGCTGGATCAATGATCTGTTCTTTGGCTCAGCCCGAGAAACCCTGACTGATGGCGATAGCGAGTCTCTTGAATATGAACAGATGGTAGCCGCTACCAACTCCGATCCACGGGTGAAGCAGTTTTTCCAGGCCTTAGCGCAAAAGAACCTACTGGAAGACAAAATCGGTAACCTGGAATCAGAGGTGCAGCGTTTGGAGGCAAGTCAGACCCAGGCGACCGCTGATATCACCATGAAGCAGGAGAAACGGCAAACCGTAGTGGATCGAGAGAAGGCTCTTCAGGCCTCCCAGCTGCCAAAAAGTGCGAAACAGTCGATCGAAGAGAACCTGTTTCAGATTCAGTTTGGATGGAATGGCGAGCCGTATCAACTGGATGTGGAACTCTCATCAGACACCAAACGGATATCCAGTTTCCAGATGAAAGCTGAGCTGGATGTTCCCGAAAACAACGCCAATGGCCGCGTATGGTTTCACCTGATCCCGGATAGCAACAACCCCGACAGGCAGTTCTACAACAAGCCAACCTGGGGGTCGATTAAACGAATGGCCTCCAATGAACTTGGCGAAACCTTTGGATGGACGCTGGACGAACCAACCGGTAATGGGCGATCCATCTCCGGGAATCTTGGCAATATCATTGCGACCGAAGCGGACTTCTACCAGGAGTACCAGGTTGATATTGACGCGGAGAAAGCGACCTCAGATGCACCCGGAAATGAACGAAGTTTTAAAGAGATCAAGCAATCTCTGGGCATGTTCCAGATATCAAAATGGCAGCCGATTATCAAACGGAAATTGGCAGAGCTATTTCTTGCCCTTGAAAAAGCCTGGAAACGAACCTCACAAAGCAGACTGGAACTGCTTCAATCTGATGTAAAGCAGACCGAGAAAACTCTTGCCGAGCTTGGCCGGGTACTCACGTCAACCAAAGGGGAGTTGGAAGCCGCTAAAAACGATCTGGACGCCAACCAAAAGACGGTAATTCAGCTCAATGATGTGGTCAATGAACTGGTCGCGGTGAGTTATTCTGATCGCAGTGAACTATACGAAGAGATCAACCGGATCGCACCGACGTACAAGATTAAAAAGACGATCACCGTGCGAGATGTGGGGTCGTTGAAAGGTGACTCCGGAACAAAAGGAACCTTCCGGGAAAACTCATCTGGTGGTGACGGTACACCCGCGAAAGCCAAAAAACGACCGGCTCTACTCAATACCCTCTATGAAAAACCCCTTGTCTACGCCGGGATTGTGAAGGAACTGGAGGTAATTGGCAGCGACGGACTCATGGAGCGAATTGAAGCCGAATCCGATGATCTGGCTATGATTATAGACGCAGACGGAACCACCATTTTTATATTCCCAACGAATTTAATGAAGCTCTCCAAAGGAGCGTATAACGACGACAAAGCAGCAGAGATGTTTGAAGAGTTTCACCATTTCCCAGCTGACGACTACGACTATGAGCTGTTTCCTCCTTCCGGGGAGAAGCTGCTCAGTGCCGGACATGCCGACCGAATTCTGTATGTAAGCGATAAAGTGATCTACGCCGACGACGAGAAAGGCAAAGACAATCACTATTTCCACTACTTCGATTCAGGAAAGCGACCGGTGTACAAATACGGTGATGTGTACATCATCGCTAACGTAAACATAGACGGCAGAGGCATTCTTAACTGAGCCCGCCCGACAAAACCGAGAAGGTCTTATGAAAGAGCGAGTATTCGCAAAAAATCCTTCCGAGCTACACATAATCGAAAACCCAAACCAAAGACGCAGTACCATGGCAAAAAAAAGCAAAATCACAACCGGGAAGGCCGTTTCCGAGTTTAAACAGCAGGCGATTACCGCCGGTTATATTCTCGGTGGCCAAGCTGTAGCAGCTCAGGTGAATGCACTGGCCGTCCCCATACTGACAGGAAATTCATCTGCGACCATCCAGCAAGCAACGCGAGCCGGGATTCCATTAACGGCAGGTGTTCTCTTAACGCTCATGAGCAAAAACAAGCATATCCGTGGCCTGGCCATGGGCATGGGAGTTCAGGGCGTGATGGAGATCATCAAATTCGTCATGCCTGACTGGACGCCATCGCAAGGATTGATGGACGGTTCAGGATATATCAATGGTGGCCACAGGCGAGCAGATACAGGACATGTATATGCATCCCAACCTCGGCTTCCTGAATCCACTCAGCATGTGGCTGATGTAGAAACATCCTTTGAGGTAGAAAACACGATCGAAGTGTAACCATTTGTCTCATAGCTCTGGCAGCACATAAGGGGGGTACTGGTAATACTCAACGGCTATAAGCCAAAAATTAACCCTTAATACATCACGAGTTATGAGCAATCGTATCAGTAAAAAAGCACTGGTTCCTGCGTCTGCAAGAATCAAAACATACTATGACACCAAGCAAGTTGAGCAGAACAACTCTATCATCAACTTCTTCCCCGCTAACGCCACTCGGAAAGTCACCCGAGACAACTACGTAAACAATCCGTTTCCGGGATCGATGAAGCGCCGAATTCTTGGCCTTTCCTTCGAGATCACCAAACAGTTCATCGAAGATGATCCGGCTCACGGTATTGACGCCCGCGCGATCGTCAACGGACTGAAGGACGCCGCAGTTTTACTTCAGGCCGACAATGACAACAAAGAGTTCCTTCGCGCTCCCATCAGCGAGTTTTCCAACTTTGCCGGAACCGGCCTGCAATTGGTATCCGCTACGGACAACACCGTAGATGCTGTCGCTGCCTACAAGCGAACAGCCACGTTGAAGTCCGCCGGTGAATACCGCCTGGCCGATCCATTCGATCTGGCTGTGAATCAAACGGTATCGCTGGCCGTGCATTTCGACGATGCATCTGTATTCCCGTCAGCGGAAAACTGGACGCAATCCGGCCAGGGCCAGCTTTGGCTTCGCGCCTCCCTGGTGGTCGCAGAAGTAGACGCTTAAACCTCCCCATCGTTACCGGCCACAGATTGATGTGGTCGGTATTTTAATTCCAACTGTGGCTAACCAAGATTATAGAAATGAGAATCATAAAGAACTTTTTACCCCCGAAAGAATCATCGCCCTACAATCCCTCGAAGTCATTGGAAATTGCTGGCGGCGCCGCTGGTGCGATCATTATGAACGGGATGGGTGGTGAAAGCTTCGGCATCCGGAGAATTCTACCCTATAGCCAGGATATGAACAAAATTATGGTTTCCGCCCGGCTGAATGAAGATCTCTACATGTTCAGAGATGTACAGCTTTCCGTGGTACATACCCTGTTTAAATCAATTGACGGCCTGTTTGCTCCCTTCATCATTCAAAAGAATAACAACATTGTCTTTGAGCTGGAAAACAAAGCGACCTCCAAGCAGACCGTAAACATTCAGCTCATCGGCTACGATCAGTATGCAATGAGCAAGCTTCATCGCGCCTATGGGCAAATTGGAGCGCCAATTCCATCTCCCCGATTTCTGTATGGCCACAGCTCTGTTCCGGCCGGTGGAATCAACGCTGATCTTGGCGTAAAGAGTAAGAGTGTGGACGTGGAGGTTCGCCGAATGGCCATGAGCAGTGATCAAAGTGATGTCATCGCATCGATGAAGGTATACAATACCACCGTTCGCAGCGAGCTGTTTATCAATCAGATCAATGATGAGTTTGACGGCAGGTATGCTAACGTCCCCTTTATTGTCGGTTCCAATATTCCATTTGACGTGTATGCTACAAACCTGAATGGACTGGCAGCAGACGTAAGCTTTCTGTGTGAATGCTATGTGGTCCAGGATGAACTAATGACCGAAGAGGCCTGATATGTGGAATCAGCTCATTCAAGCCCTTTGTGAACTATCTGCCAAGCTGGACTCCCTGTTAAGTGAAATGCGTGGCGGTGGCACTGGATCAATGGCCACCGGCAACGGCAAACGCATTGGTACTTCCATATCATCCGTCATGAAACAGGGTGAAGCGCCCGTGCGGTTGGTCAACTCCAATCCGGGACGTCTTGGCGTAATTGTCCACAACAACAGCCAGGGAGAGCTTATGATTGCCCTGGATGGCCAGCGTATCTCTACAACTCATTACACCTTTAAAATCCGGGCTGGAGAAACCCTCCACTTTGACCTTCGAACCTATGGCGAGCTGTATAAAGGAGCGTTCATGGGGCTGTGGGATGAGGAGACCGCTCCCGAAGAGTCTTCGCGAGCCCTTGTAACCGAAATCTACTGGGCAAGCTAATGAGTAAGATTACCGGAACAGATCACGGGGAAGCTTTTGCGCTTCGCGTGGTATCGGGAATGGTCATTGACGGGTCACTGATCATAACCTGGGCGACCGGCGATTACGCCTCATCACAGATTGACTGGGGGTATGACTCAACCGTTCCCAATCAAACAGACAAACCTCTCTTGCAACCCGGCGATCGGGGTTATAACCCTGCTAAAATCAAACCAAAACGGGTACGATACCACCGTTTGGCCTTCCCGAAGACCTATGTGGACACCGAACACTTTTTCCGGGCCATATCTGTCAACAGAAAAGGTGAGAAAGTCATCAGCCGGGTCTACAGCGTGTTTGTGACGGACCGGCTATTCTCTCTATCACACAGCGCTGAAACCCATGTAGAGATTACCCCGATTATGATTGCGGGCCACGGCCAGGTTCAACCCGTGGGCATGAGCTCCCTTCCCCTCGCTGATGAAACGCCTAAAGGACGGGTGGATAACGTGTCAACCGACGCCAGCTCCACTCCCGTCCCTGTCTCTTCTCCACCGCCAATAGGTGGCAAAACCTCAATGGAAACCACTTTCACTTTAACTCTTGACGCATAACGACCTATGAAAACAATTTCGAATAAACTCACCGTTGGCAAAGAACACGCAGGTCTGGACTTGTACTGCGAACTGAAAATGGATGGAAAGACCGTAGACCGCTTCCGTTCCCGGAGCTTTCTTGGCTCGTTTGCCCATATGCTTCAGGGGCTGATGCACGGAGGCCCAGACTGGAAGCTGGGCGTGAACGGGTATTATTCATCCTACAGCGATGGGCGTTCCAACAGCATGTCCACCTACGATTACTGGATTATCCAGGAAAGCTCCGCGGACTCTCCCATGACAGTGAAGATGAAGTACACGAATTTTTTTCGGGATTTCCGGGGAAAAGACGAAGCGTACCCAAACACCATCTACATCTATAACGCGCCGAATCATAACGGGTTGTACAGGGGCGTGTATCAGGGTGGCGGTTATGTCGCACTCTATCATCTGGACGGCTCGCCTGTTGACGGGTCGATCGGCACGGCTGTGGGAGGAACGATCAATCCCACCATCGGCTATCACAGGTTTCCGGTCACAGCGCATACCTCCGATACGTACTGGCCGAACTACACCTTTCAGAACTGGGATATTATTGTTGGCCGGTCGGACACGCCCGTCAGCGTAGAGGATGTGTATCTGTGGGATAGAATTTCTCCCGGTAGCGGGGACGGTCAGTTGTCTCACGGGGCAAAGAGTACCAGCCCGATTGTAACCGATAAACCCACCTCCCGGTTTACCATGTCGAAAGCATTCACAAACCACCAGGCGAGTGATGTGGTCGTCAGAGAACTTGCCATTGTCACCGGTTTAGCGACTGGAAATAGTGATGTTAACGATGCGGTAGGCCAGGGGTATTCGATGGTTCGTGATACCCTCGACAGTCCACTGACGATTCCAACCGGACGAACGCTCACCGTGGACTATGAGCTTGTCGTTCGCCTCAGTCCGGATACCCTGGACACGGATATCGATGGCACAAACGGCGGATTTGTCCAGAGTTTCATGGAATCCATTCGGTCGTGCACGTTCAGAAGTTTTGGCAACAAGGTTCGGTTGTCTCTGGCCGGGGGCGTGGGGCTGACAAGCATGAGCAATAATCCGGATATTCGCCCCTGGGAATATGGGATTCGCCTGGGCGATGACAACACATTCGTAAGCATGACCGATACGAGTCTGAATCTGGACGATGGCGCGCGAAACGGATTTGATCATGGATCTGGTGACGGCCAGCTCTACCACTACGGCAATGACGTCTCGTTGGTTGAGTATGATACGCTCGCAAACAAGGCACTGTTCTCTGTGTCTCGGATCTTTGAAAACAAGGGCGCTGTAGCCCTCGATATTCGGGAGATCGGCCTGTTTGCAAATACCGCACCGAATTCTTCCCAAACGTCTACCTCACATTTGTCGGGTTCCCCTACCCTGATCGCCCGAACGGCGCTGCATCCAACCG
>Ga0209964_1000002_pt1 | contig 44853 bp, 20 predicted proteins | sample SalPonR2_B_D1_MG_FD_185705 | JGI IMG/M metagenome (GOLD analysis project Ga0209964, IMG submission 185705) | Salt pond soil microbial communities from South San Francisco under conditions of wetland restoration - Salt Pond MetaG R2_B_D1_MG... ... | reverse complement strand
GCTCCGCGACGCTCCTGCAAAGCAACGAAGTGAATTCTGGAATTAAGGCTACCAATCTGCTCATCCGTGAGCGTCTTGAGCCTGGATCTCTTGCGGCCAATTTTTCAGACTTTAATCCCCGAACCGCTCTTACAATGTCTGTGAACCTGTACGAAGAGCTTCTGCTGTACAACAAATATGACAAGAGCGATTTAAAAACAGAACTGATAGCGCGAACGCAGGAACGCATGGATGGCATGCTGGAAGCCGGATCAGACCTTCCGTTTCTGATGAATGAGCTTAACCAGTTCACCACTATGCTGGCGTACGACAACTACTACAATCCGGATCTTCAAACAGAAGCGATTTTACAAAAATATACGGATGAAGGGTATAATCTGGCAGTTGCCTTTTTCAGCAATCCTTCACTTTTTCGCCCCACAATTCCCATTGAGCTGAATTATGCCATTCAGCAATGGCTAACATTTGGTGCGGTTACATTGGAGAAATCTACTGCCATTTTGGATCTGATCTCGCCCTTCGAGAACACAGAGGCCGAGACCATGTTTCGTGTGTATTATCCGCGCGGCAGCTATGAAGTTAATGGCCGGGTAGCCAACAACTTTAACGGAGGCTATCATACACTTGCTTCACTCTATGCGGCTGAAGGGGATTCGGACCATGTGATTGAAAGCTTTGAACAGATCAGAGATTCTGGTCAGGATGATTATTTCATTGGCAGCCTTTTTAACAACTACAACCATATCCTGGCTATTCTCTACCAGTATGGACATGACCCCCAGGCTGCATCGATGGTAACATGGCTGGGCGAAAATTACGAGTCAAACGTACCGCTTACCATCTATCGTAACTCCGTAATCCGCGCCGGGTATATGAGCGGATTCTATCGTGTAAATGTTCAGAAAAATATTTTCCGCGCATTTGGCGGTTATTTCTTCCCGAATCTGACATTAGCCGATCGGTCCCTTTTCGATTCACTTTACGACAGGTATGAATCGATGATTCAAGGCATACCGGATGCGAATGAAAGAAACTTTACTCTGGCCATCAACAAAAAAAGGCGGGCTATGTTTGACCACAAGTATGCTTTCGACAGGGTATTGGCTCCGAATCTGACTGAGCTGACAACTCACCTGGATGAGGCCGTTGCACACTTCCGGCTGGTTGATGAGTCCTTTCTGAATGAGGAAATACCGATTACCATCCCCTATTACGGAGAAGGTACACGAAGTGTACAGGTAAAAAGACGCGATCTATTTATCTATCCTGACTACATGGAGGGCTTCTTCAGCCAAACCTACCACACAGACTTGTTTTTTAATTACATCCACCGGAATGACCTGATGAAAGAGTTTTACAGGACCCCGGAAGAGCTCGACATGATTCATCTGTGGCTTGCCAAGGCTTATGAGAAAAAACCAGACATGAATGAATTAAAGTTTGATAACTTTTATCCATTATCCGACGAGGTTCATGAGCGCATACTTTCGGTTATTGAAGAGCACCCGGCCGGGCAGTCGTTCGACCTGAACCTATTGAGCCTCATTATGGCAAACGGTGAGTTTGATGAGGGCAACACTGAAGAGGCCATGGTTCATTATACACGTTTTGATAAAGACAATTTTCAGGCATCCCGGGACCGTTATGAATATCTTGAAAAAACATTTTTCATGAACCAGATGAAAGATGTAGCGGTGAACCTGGCCACCGCCGGATATCACGACGAAGCCATAGCAATGGCTGAACGGTTTGAAGAAGAACATGAGAAAGCCTATGCATACATCTTTATTGCTGAAAACGTCTACCTGGAAACTCAGTCGCCGGAGGCCTTTGCGTACCTCGACTCTGCCCTCACCAAAGCCAGCCGTGTCGACTTCTCGCAATTTGATTTTGGTATAAACCGGCAGATTGACATCCGACAAAATTTAATCCTGCTGCTTTCCAGAATCGGCGGACGGGAACTCAATGAAATTTCTAATGATGTGCTGCGTGAAATGGTGCAGGGAGTGAAGTTTTCAGGCATCATCAGCCGTGTTTTTGGCGTCGCGGAAGAGGGCAACTTTTACAGAGCCATGACGGCCTTGCCGCCCACGCTCACTGAAAATCAGGAGCTCTTTTTGCAGTCTCTGATTCTCTGGCAGGCATCCATTGAGCAGCAAACAGAGGAAGAAGCAGCTCGCTGGAAGCCCATGGACACCTATTTTACGCACGACTTTAACTATGTATTCTACTCGCCCAATTAATTATGAACAGGTATAATACGTTTTACTATCTACTAATCCTCCTGCTGATAACCGGCGCGTTTGCATCCATGGCCCAGAACGGCTACGGTATTAAGCTAATGGGGACTGTTGCAGCTCTGTTTGGTCTGCTCTTTCTTGTGCAGGCGGTAGAATATATTCAGGGGGAGAAAACCAAAACTTTTCCGCTGATTGAACTCATCAGTCTAGGAGTGCTGGCAGGCATTATAAGCCTTCGGGTCTTCTACATTCATTTCCCCTATGCCGAACTGCTTTACGGCCTGGCAGGAATCAGCCTGTTTGTAGTGTACGCAATGAAACTGGCCACTATCTTTCCTCAGATCCGTAAAGAGAACAGGTTTCTTTCATGGATGGTACTTCTCTTCTTCGGAAGCCTTATTCTGTTTGTACTTTCACTCACCATTACTCCTTTTTTCCCCTGGCTGGCCGAGCCCGCCGGCATGGCTGCATTTGCGCTGATTCTGATCTTTACCGCTGCATCTTACGCAAAAAATGAGGTGCTCTACCAGGGAGAAAATATAACCGCGCTTAAAATCGCTACGCGTGCAGAACCACGGGCCGTGATGCTCCTGTCAATATTTATGCTCTTCAGCCTGTATATCGGCCTGAATAAAGTAAACCTGATCCCGGCCGTTTATTCTGACGAATTCCCAAGGGCATACTTCGAGCTTATAAGTACGGCTGAAAGCGGTAATGAAGAACCGGTAGAAGGCCAGTATAAGCACGATCGGTTCCAAGAGGAGTATGAGAAGTTTATAGAAAAACACACGGATACGTTTGAGTATTAGTTTTTGGATGCCCGTTTGTATTGACTCCATTAGCCTCTAATCCAAACCTTGCAGCATATGGCCTGTTGCCAGTAGCTTGCTGGTTGATGCAAAGACTGACCAAATGAAACGTTGGGAGATCCATCGGTTCGATCTCCGTCCTGTAAACGCCCGGGATGGATCTCTCACTACCGGTGACAGATTAGAAAATGCTGGACGGTCTGGTGGTTTTTTAATGGCCATAAATAGTATCTCCCATTCAGGGGAGATCATCCTGTTCGTTCAGAACAGGGTGCGAGGGGTGTTCAGAAGCATGCTAATGAGGGCGGCGTCTGATGTTCAGGTTGGCAATAAAACCATCAGACACCCCTCCCGGCTAAAGCCGTACTCCCCTCAAAGGGAGATTTATTCTGTCACCTCTTAAATAGTGTTGCCACGCTCTACTACGTTAAAATTTCGTAGAGCAGGTTTTTGGGCAAAATTAGGGGCTTGGGATGACAGTTCAAGCAGAGGGCAGCGGCGGCCCACCGGAAACCCGGTTTCATGAACAGATCTTTCCTGCGCTGCCTTATATCAAACTTGCAGCCTGCAGCTTGAACCTTTCGCCCTGAATCACTCCTTCAGCCTTTCCAGGCTCCACTCCTTGTTTTGAGACCGCAGATAGGTTTCACTCTCCAGTACAAACGCGTCAAAATGCGCGTCGTCCCTGATTTTTTTGGACTTCTCTATGAGTGTGCCCATTCCATCACCCATCTGCTGATACTTGAACTCCATCTCTTTTGTATTATTGGCTTCTGAATAGGTAGATATCAGCGCAATAAAACCGACCAGCATCCCGATCAGGCTGATATCGACAAAAACCGGGGGCAGCGCGTAGAATTCCCCGATAATATTGAGTGTGCCCCATATCAGAGATACAGCCAGCAGAATGTATGTCACAGATTTATAAAAGAACAGCTTCTTTCGTAAGTCCCCCTCTTTTTTTTGGAAGTATGAAAGCTGATCAGTAAGGCGATACCTGTTGTAGTATTCTTTCTTTTGCGGTAAGGTAAATGTCAGGGCTTTTTGTTTCAGGCCGATAAGCCTGCTCAGATTTATTTGATAACCATGCCACAAAAAAGGTTTCAGGTGGTCAATGTATTGTTCAAACTCACTCTCTGAGTAACATGCAGACTCATTATTCTCAGACCGTATATTGAAAAGATAGAACCATATCTCACTTCGAATCTGCTCTGCCTTTGCACGGTCCTGGGTCCATTTGTCAAAACTGGTTTTATCTGAAAGACGCATCTGAAGCGTCACAAAAACACCGGTCATGGATATGATTACCGCTATTATCCGTACAAACGGCGTATAAGTACCAAACATAGTGTCCGGTATGTTGCCAAATTCATCAAAAAAGACGATGAAACCCAAAATGACCAGCCCCACAATCAGTCTCTGTTTCCATTTTTTCTGATGATAGGATGAAGAATTGTCCAGCTCCCTGAACACCGGTATTATCGAATCCAGCATATCCACATCATTTCTCTTCTCTTTTACATCCGGCCAGATGATATGAACGCCAATGCGTCTTTTTTTAAGGTCTTCCACGAAATGCGACGTTCCGCCGCCTTTTAAGCTTTCTTGCGGACGCATCAGTGCCATTGCTGACACCATCTCCCGGTCTCCGCCCGCTTCTGTTAGCGCATAGTCACGCATTGCCCTATTGCATGCTTCAAATGGATTGCTTTCACCTGCCTCTTCATTACTATAAATCACACGTTCTGCCTGCTCCAGAATCCGTTCAAACTCCTGCTCCCAACGGCTGCTCTCATCCTCTGTCTCCATTTTTTTATAGGAGACAGACTCCGTCAGAAACCGCTCTTTTTCGAACGGCAAAAAAACAACCAGTGGGATGCCCGATTTTAAAACCTCATCCGCAAATATCATATCACCCCCCGCCCCCAGACTGGTAACGGCTACGTCCGGGGCATCATGGCGAAGCTCTTCGTCCAGAGAGATACGGACCAAACGGCGCGCTTCCTCCTGCATCCCAATAGAAAACCGTTTTTCCGCCCGCCCGGCTGTGTCAATCAGGTGTCCCGTAAAAATAATTACTCTTTTATTTTTTCTATCTGCAGTCATTTAGATTGAATACAATTCAGCAGCTCAGAAGATCTGAGTTGCGTTAATCATGGGTTAAATATAGATATAGTAATTTTTAGTTTTCAAAGGGTGCACTAGATTGAATGACCGGTAAGATCTTTTTACTATTTGGATGGTTAGTCAAAATGCAGATGTCCGGTACTCAATATTTGCTTCCCAAAAAGTATACAGGCAAAAAAATGCACGCTGCCAGGAAATGGATGGTGTGCCGGGATCGGGCGACGTCCTCCGCTAGAATGTCAAACTCCTGAATACTTGGACACTGAGTCTCTCCGGACTATTCTACCCTGAATTCCTGCACCATTCCGTCTCCGGAGTGGTAATGGCACCAGAATGCATATCGCCCCGGCTCAAAATCTGCGGTAAAGTAGGCGGTGTAACCTTCGGGCATGTCCTCTGCACCGCCGATGAAGTAGAAATCGGAGCCGGTTAAGTCAAGCGTCTCCATTGCCGAGGCGAAACCCTCAACTGTCTGATTTGGCCCGAGTCGCGCAACATGTACATCATGTGTTTTACCCCCGGGCTGATCTACGAAACGGACACGGACAGTGTGGCGTCCCGGCGTAATAATCCCCTCCATTTCGAATTCGAGGCCCCGGAGCGTCATGGTTATGTCAGTTTCCGGTTCCGGTGCGCCGGAATCTTCTTCTGTGACAGTAAGCGGTCGCATCATGCCGAGGGAGCTGTGCATCGTTCCATCGGCGGTTTGAACCGGGCAGACCATCGCATATTCACCCGGATCCAGTTGCACCGTTGTTTGACCTATCAGGCCTGGAGCCAGCGCAGCAGGGCCACCCATAATCACCAGATCACCCCACCAGCCAGGCGTTTCACCAGTTGCAGTACGCTGTTCGGTGGCCTCGTTATACTCCGCGTAAGAGACTCCTTCAGGCAGCTGAATGAGTATCATGACGTGATGCTCCTCGCCCTGGTTCGGCATACGAAAGGTCGTCCATCCGGAAGGAATTTCGGACGGGCCGGCAAACATAAAGTCTAATGCCGCGTACTCGACGACATGCTGGCTTGTCTGCATGCTTTCATGAGACTGTCCATGCTCCTGTAACATCGAAGTGTTCGCGCTATCAGGCGATTCCAAAGTATTTTCGTCTCCATAATTTCCGCAGGCAGTAAACATCATTGCTGCTGTGAATAGCAGGAGCTTATTCTGGTGATAACTAAATTTTATCCTTTTCATCATCATATGTTTTTCAAGTTCTAATGTGATACTGATTTTCCTAAACTCAAAACTTCCACAGCTCACAATTACAACTGGTATGTAAGAAATGTCAAACCGGAATTCTTGTGAATTTCACGCATTTACTTGGATTATCTGCGCATTTCTCGACAAATAACTATGTTAAACAGCAAGTGTAATCATAAACAAAGTTTTTCCCGGTTGTGACTGAACATCCAGGCTACCCCCATGGGCTTTGATAATATCATTCGTAATACTCAGTCCAAGCCCGGTGCCCTGTGTCCCTTTTTTTGTCGTAAAAAACGGCTGCAGAATTTTGTCCTTCATCTCATCCGGAATACCCAGCCCGTTGTCTTCGATTTCAATAACTACTGCACCGTTATCTGATTTAGTTCGAACCGTTAGTTTAGGTTCATATCTACCTGCACCCTGTCCCTTGCGCCCTGTACCTTGCCTTTCCCCCATAGCATCAAACGCATTATTCACCAGGTTCAAAACCACCCGCGAGAAATCCTCGGCTACAAGCGGCACCTCGCCAACACTCTCATCCAGCTGCAGGTCAATTTCCACATTAATAGCATCATTACCAGCCCGCATCCCGTGGAAGGCCAGGTTTACGAACTCTTTTATAAGTGGATTCAGTGGTGTAGGCTCCATCTTACCATCACTTCCTCTCGAGTGCTGCAGCATCGATTTGACGATAGAGTCTGCCCGCGAACCATGTTTGTGGATGGTTTTGAGGTTGGCTTCAATGTCGTCGAGGATGTCGAGGATGAGGCTGGTGTCCTGAGCCTCAACCGACACCCCTCGCCGCTCTGCTTCGGCACTCCCCTCAAGGGAAGATCTCCCCGGTCCTCCGTCTTCCGTCCTCTGTCGAATTTCTTCCCGGATTTCCTCTACAAGCTCAAGACTCAATTCCGAAAAATTATTCACAAAGTTGAGCGGATTTTTGATTTCGTGGGCGATGCCGGCGGTGAGCTGACCAAGGGATGCCAGTTTTTCTTGCTGGATAAGCTGATCCTGGGCATCTTCTAAATCTTTTAAAGATTTTTGAAGCGCCTCGTTACTCTCTTCCACTGCTTGTCTTTTTTGTTCCAGCTCTTCAATTGTTTCTTCAAGCAGAATGGCAGTCGTACGCTTAACTTTTTCGGTACGATCGAGTTTAAATGCGGTAATAATCAGCTCCTTATCAGCTTGCTTCAGCGATTTAATAATCGCTGCTTTTTGCTCTTCAGGAATCGATTCGATCTGCTCAAGAATATCAAGTATATCCTGCAGGTGCGTATTCATTTTATTTCTCCTTTAGTTCCACGCAGCTGGTAGTGATACTTTTAACAGCAACTTTCTCACCGCCAGTAGCTGCGTGGCTGGTTGCCAGGAGGTAAGCTACCCTGTTAAAGTCCTGACTTGCTTTCTGAGCAATAGATTTCGATGTGTCCCAATAGCTGTCAGACTTAAATTCTGCCGAATGGATATTAAAATAAGTCTCGTCAATATTGAACAGAAGTATGGCTATTGAGCCTGTTTCGGTCTCTTCTGCTGAGCTATCTTTAAATACTTTTGCTTTCATTAAATTTACTTGATTAACCGTTTAGTAAGCTGATAAGATAGTACCATTATTAGACGAGGTTCGCACATCCAATTTATTTCTCCTACACATAGATTTTATAGTACTTTAGCCGGAACCTTATCCACGTATCTGTTGTCTTTTTCTTGGTTATTCACCCTGAATACAGCTGGTATATTTATGTTCTCCTTATTTCACAGAAGGGATTCTCCTGACACGATGCCTTTGCCAAGGAGGGGGCTATGATATAGGTATTTAATAATCGAACTCAGGTTATTAAACAGTTTACAAGGTATTCCATCCCTTGAATACCCGGATGCCTTTACGTTTTTGGCAGCACTATACTGAAACGGGTGAATGTATCTTTTTCGGAATCTATCTGTAGTGATCCACCGTGCGCGCTGATAATTTCATTTGTAATACTTAGGCCCAGACCTGTGCCTGCTGTTCCTTTTTTGGTGGTAAAGAACGGCTGCAATATTTTGTCTTTTATCTCCGCTGGGATCCCGGATCCGTTATCTTCGATTTCAATTGAAATATTGTTATCCCTTAATCTGGTTCGAAGGATTAGTTTGGGATCAAATTCTTCACCTTTTTCCTTCATATCATTTTCTTTGCTTCGCATCGCATCAAAACTGTTATAGCAGAGATTTACGATGACCCGGCTAAAATCCTCAGCCACAATGGGAATATCCTCAATTGTGTCATCAAGCTCATATACCATTTCCACCTGCATAGGTTCTTTCCCGGCACGCATACCGTGATAGGACAAATTGCCGAACTCAGTAAGCAATTCGTTTACATTATTAGGCTCCATCACACCTGAACCGCCACGGCTGTGTTCCAGCATAGACTTTACAATCGTATCTGTACGTGAGCCATGCTTGTAAATCGTTTTCAGATTGGTTTCCAGGTCATTCAATATGTCATGTATATCTTCCTGACGTAACTCATTCCCTGCACTCGCGGACCTGAGTTCTTCTCTGATCTCATTCACAAGGTCTACTGACAGGTCGGAAAAATTATTAATGAAATTCAATGGGTTTTTGATCTCGTGAGCAATACCAGCTGTGAGTTGTCCCAATGAGGCCAGTTTTTCCTGTTGAACCAGCTGTTTCTGGGCCGATTCCAGGCTACTTAAAGCATTTTCTACTTTTGTTTTTGCCTGTTCCAATTTATTAAAATCCTCATAGCGGTCGTAAGCTACTGATAGTGCTTTGGCCATTGACTGGCCAAGGTCCAGGTTCTCACTCGAAAGGGGTTCAATGTTACCGATGTAAAGCATGCCATGTTTGAAAGGGAGAAAGTGCAAATCCAGTTTTTTAGGTGCCGAACCTGCCTCGTATTTTTCCTTGGAGTCAATGAAGCCTTTTTTGATCAGGTTTTGCGTCCATTCCCTGAAATCATCTTCATTCCAGTGAATGGTATATATTTCGCCTTTGTCCCACGAATTTTTAAGATTCTTAATCAGCGGAATGCCTTCTAGCGGAAGGTGCAGGGCTGCAATCGGATCTCCCTGCGCTGTACTTAAATACGTATGGCTCAGATCGTTTTCATCGTCTATTATAAATACACCGCATCGTATAAACGGGATGCCCATATTCTTGAGTTCATCCCAGATGATGGGCGTTATTTGCTGCAGGTCTTCGGCGCTTCGCATTGACGCGATTTCTGCACGGATGCGATCGAGCGACGCCTGACGGGCAGACTCAAAAGCAAGTTTTTCAGCTTTCTGCAGGTCTATAAAACGGGTATAGGTTTGCTCAAATGCTTTTGAAAAGCGTCTGACAATCTCTTTTTCTATCTCGGAAAAGTTTCCTTCCGTATATCGCATCAAAAAGATACCTGTATGTTCCTGATATGAACCGGTAAAGTCTACTGTTTTTACTGTATTGGTAACTGCTTTGCGCCCTTGCGGTGCTGCATCAAGTTTATAATATTCGTCAAAAAATTCCCTTGTTTCAGCTTCATTCATTCTGTGATCAAGGATTTTATTTCCGGTCCACGCCTCATGTATTTTGTAAAAAATCGGAATATCCGTGAAGGGCCAGTGTACGATATCTTTATACATGCCGTCGGCGGTACTTAACCATAAATGCACATCTTTACTGTCATCCTTCATTAGTTGTATAGCTGCTACATGAAAATCGACATCCAGGCTTTCAAATTCACCGTACAGGGTATCTACAACAGAACGAAGGTCTTTACTGGACTGCATAGCCATAGACCTGCTACGTACTCTCTCCAAAGCGGTTTCTATCCTGGCCTCCCTGGCCTGTATTTCTGCTTTTTCGAGATCCAGATAACGTGTATAGGTCTGCCCGAATACGGCTGCAAAACGTTCCAGCGTTTTGCTTATATCATCAGGCAGCCCATCTTCGGTAAATATATAAAGCAGGCCATCTTTGAATACATAGCTTCGATGGTGAACGGTGTCCGGCAGTTTTTGGAGGTCAAATTCTGCGGGAAAATCAGGCGCCCCATTAAGAGTTTGGAAATAATTGCTCACATCTTCACCCTCTAAGATATAGTTGAAGTAGGCCTCTCCATCTGCCCAGGCTTTTTTTGCCCCTTCTAAAAGTGGGTGCTCTTTCATATCTAAAAAGCCATTATGCAAGATTATATCAGAATCATCCGGTGCCGAAGCTGTCCAGAATTTCATGCGTTCCTCCTGACTAAGAATGCCAATACCGGCCCTCATGGTTTTATCAAGGCCAAGACTCAATAGCTCCTCAAAAAACGTAATTACTGTCTCTGCAATATCATCGGTGTTCTGCATTGCTATTGCTTTTGAACGGATGCGTTCCAGGGCAGCTTCAATCTGTGCTTCACGTGCCTGTTTTTCGGCTTTTTGAAGGTCAAGAAAACGGGTATATGTTTGCTCAAAGACACTGGTAAACCTGCGTATGATTTTTTTGTCTTGCGCTGACAACTCTTTAATTGTATATACAAAAATAGCGCCTTCGCTAAAGAAAAAGGAGTGAAGGACCTGTTGCTCCGGGTAACTATCTATTTTTGGAAATCTGTACTCGGGTTGTTGTTCGAGTTTGTTATAATATTTCTGTAGCTCGTTACCCACCAGGTGATACGTTGAAAACTCCTTCCCCTCATTCCAGTCACGGTAAGATTGCTGTGTTAATGGATGTATTCTGAAGTCCAAAAATCCGGTTACGATATCAATAACTTCTTTGGTTTCATGTGATAGAGTAGTTGACCAAAGCTCTGCTTTCGGGGTATCATTCATGATAGTAATCCCGCATCTTTCCATGCCGATTCCCAATCTGCTTAATTCATTGAAAACAATGGCAGTAGCAGATTTAATATCATCGGTGCTGTGCATTGCCAGACCTTTAGAGCGCACCCGTTCAAGAGAGGCTTCAATTTCTGCTTCACGGGTTTGTTCTTCAGCTTTTTTGAGGTCGAGATACCTTTGATACGATTGCTCAAAGACCTGAGCAAACCGCCTGATTACCTTATTTTCTTCTTCGCTGTAGGGGGTATTGTCGTATCGCGAGATACTCATTGCGGTATACTTGTGAATAGCTGTGGATCTGTTCAATCCTTTACAGGAATAGATGTAGTCCTTTCTTTCCTGAGGGACATCTGAATGATTCGATTGTTTAAAATAATGATCAAAAAAGCTGTCTTTCTGTCGTTTTGATAGACTTTGCATAAAGAATGATTCATCACTCTTCCGAGCTTTCTCAAATCTGGTAAAAAAAGCATTCCTCGTTAAGGGAATTACCGTTTGCTCCGGGTAAACCTGGCCATTTGCAGCCACCCAGAAATGCTGCTCTTTAGAATCATAGACAAGTTCATGCAGCAACACAGAATTCATGAAAAGGCCGATGGTCTCCAGCTGCTGATAGACTAACGTAACCACTTCATGCAGGTCACTGCTCTCGTGCATGGCCAGTGACTTAGACCGCACCCGTTCCAATGCCGCTTCGATTTTCGCTTCACGAGCTTGTTCTTCAGCTTTTTGAAGGTCGAGGAAGCGGGTATAGGTGAGATTAAAAACCTCCGCAAAACGCTCCATCAGCCGCATGGATTCGAGCGGCAATGGTTCTGAGGTCGTCGTTATGAGCAGACCCTGGGAGAAAGATGCGAAGCTGTGAATTCGCTGATCTTTAATCCTTTCTCCCTTTATATCCATGTTCATCTCTTCTCTTACATACTTTATCCATTCGAGAAGATCATCACCCTTTAATGTGATGGCGCCTGATTTTAATCCCTTTTTCCATGCCTCATAAACTTTTTTTCCCGTAGTAGGTTCATCAAAACTGGCAGTAAAATGATGGTTAATCTCGACTCCATCCTGATCCGTCGACCAAACCTTCAGTTCTTTTGAATCTTCCTCTACCAGGCAAATATTCATGCGTTCCGGAGTAACCCCCAGCATTTTCATCTGCTCAAAAAGTACAGCAGAGGTTTCAGCAAGCTCCCGGCTGTTATGCATGGCCATAGTCCGGGCGCGCACTCGTTCCAGGGCCAGTTGAATTTCTGATTCCCGTCCTTGAGCTTCTGCCTGTTGAAGTTCCAGGAAACGCTGGTATAGTCTTCCAAATTCTTTGGCAAACCTAACCACAACCTCTTTTTCCTCTTCAGTAGCCCGGCGTCTGTGATTAAATCCCAGGTACCCGAATTTACAGTTCGCCTGTGTGGTATACAGACCATCAGGGAAATCCTCGATTCTCATTTCTGAACCCTCGGGCAGAGCATCAAATATCGGTTGCATGATCTCAAACATATTCGGCAGTACTTCGTATGGGTAATCAATGCAGCTTACAGCGTTTTCTTCCTCCTCTTTCCATTGATTATAAGCATCTAGCCATACCTCCATTTCATTGATGTCAATAACCTGTTTTGTGAGCACCCTCTGTCCTTCAAAACCGGTCATACGAAGAATGAAGGTGTCGTTTTCCTCATCAAACAGTGAAAGATGTGCGAATAAAGGATTTATGCCTAAAATATCAAACTGCTGAAAAAGCAATGACAACACGTCGCTCAATTCGTCGGAGTTACGCATTGCCATTGATCGTGCTCGTACTCTTTCAAGGGCCAGCTGTATTTCGGACTCACGTGTTTGTGCTTCGGCTTTTTCAATATCCAAAAAACGCTGATAGACCCTGCTGAACTCCGAGGCAAATTTCGTCAGGATAACTTTTTCTTCACTTGTTGGCTCACGGGTATGATTAAAACCAATATATCCAAAGGGAGTATAACCGTGTGCTGTGTAGCCACCCTCAGGGAACTGATCAATCGTCATCCTTTCCTCTTCCGGCATTGCGGAAAATGTTTCATCCAGAAGGCCGAATAACGTGGGCAAAATCTCTTTTTCATAGTAAATAACCTCAACGGAATCCGAATTATCATTTTTCCATTTTTCAAACAGCTCCTGCCACACTTCCATGCTGTCAAGGCTTACTACCTGTTGCCCCTGAGTTCTGCTACCGCCTGTACCGGTTGCCCGGTAGGTCAGCGTTTTATCCTCTCTGCTAAACAGGCTTAAAAAGACGTTTACAGGCTCGATCCCTAAACGATAAAACTGATCGAAGAGCACACTAAGCACATCATTCAGTTCATCAGAATGTTGCATGGCCATAGACCGTGCCCGGACCCGTTCTAAAGCAGCTTCGATCTCCAGCTCCCGGTTTTTATTTTCAAGCTCTGCAGTACGCCGTTTCACGGCATCGCGTAGCTCCACATTTTCCCGGCTGATCTTGTCAATGGCAAGTGTTTCACCTTCCTGTACCCTCATATCGGGAAAGGATCCGTGCTGCTGAACTACTTTCCATCCGTCAGATGTTTCCTTGAGGAAGGTTGAAATCCTGATGATGGAGTAGAAATTCCAGTCGGTTTCCGCGAGCACATAGATATCGCACAGCTCATTCACAAGCACCATGCCTTCAACGGAAATCGCGTGAATCTGCCGGTTCCTCATCTCTGCTTTCCCGACCACCTCTTCCGTCTGGCTTTTGAAGAATTCGATACCCTCCGCTTTCGAATGGCATCGCTCAGTTTCAGATGTACCAATCATCTCGAAGTGATCATCCAGCGTAGTCGCAAACGAGCCGACATCTCCTTTTTGGTAGCTGTCCCAGAACAGGTCGTATACGGTTCGGGCTTCTTCAATCTGTTGCTGGTTCAGATGCATTAGGAAACGATAGATTCGTTGATGATAAGGCAACAGAATGCATAGAGAGCAGATATAAATCCGAATCGTTCTATATACTTACCTCTATGAATTTTATGCATTTGAAGCTCCATTCAGTATGATCCTGAAAACAGTTTTATCCGGTTCCGAATGAACGGTCATTGTACCACCGTTTGCTTTAATTATATCATTTGTTATAGATAATCCAAGCCCTGTTCCCTGAGTACCCTTCTTAGTAGTGAAAAACGGCTGCAGGATCTTGTCTTTGAACTCTTCCGGAATTCCGGGCCCGTTGTCCTCAACATCGATAGTTATAATACGGCCGTTTCTTTCTGTTCTGGCAATTAATTTCGGTACGTATTTTTTTGATGATTTGCCATTCGATTCCGCTTTGATCACCTTGAGCTTATCTCTCATGGCATCAAATGCGTTGTTACAAAGATTCAGTATCACCCTCGAAAAATCTTCTGCCACCATAGGTATATCGCCAACAGAGTCATCCAATTGCAGATCGATATCTACATTTATCGGGTGCTTGCCGGCACGCATACCGTGAAATGTAAGATTCACGTATTCACGTATCAGCGCATTCAGGTTTGTTGGCTCTTTTTCTCCCGAGGTGCCGCGAGAGTGTTGAAGCATAGACTTAACAATACTATCCGCTCTTTTTCCATGCTCAAAAATCTTATCAAGGTTCATACCCACATCACTTAGTACATCAAGTACATCTGGATTGTCAATTCCATATTCCGAGAAAATCTCTTTGAGTTCTGTCTGTATCTCATCGATGAGTTCGATGCTGAGATCAGAAAAATTAGTTACAAAATTAAGCGGGTTTTTAATCTCATGCGCAATTCCTGCCGTAAGCTGGCCAAGGCTGGCGAGTTTTTCCTGCTGTATGAGCTGTTCCTGTGCATCTTTCAGATCGTTCAGTGCGGAGCGCATTTTTTGATAGGCTTCTGCATTTTGCATCGCCAGGCTTACGTTTGCAGCGATGGTATTTAGCAAGCGCAGATCGTTTTCATTGAAACGGCCTTCTTCCTCGGTGCTTTGAACACTGATCACCCCGATGGGTTCTTGTCCAATCAATACAGGCACTCCCAGGAATGAGGACATCACCCGCCCAATCTGTTTTGCTTTCAGCTGTTCACGAATATCAGCAACATCCTTATTGATCAGAAGCGGTTCATTATTCAAAATGATACGTTCGGTAAATCCATTTCCAAATTTTCTGGGCTCGTTTTTGTCACCATACTCAAATGGAAAATGAATCATATCCGTCTCCTTATCATAAAGAGCTACGTAGACAATGTCGGCGCGAAACGTTTCCTTCATCAATTCACCTACCAGCTTTATTAATGCATCGAATTCAAGCTGAGATACAAGCGCCTGGCTAATCCGGTTAACTGTCTGGAGCTCCGTTGCACGCTGCTCGGTAATGCCAAGAAGCCGTGTCGTTTCATTAAAGAGCCGCGCATTTTCGAGAGCAACACTCATACTGTTAGCCAACGTTTTCAGCAAGCGGACGTCTGATTCACTAAAGGCAAACTCCTTGTCAAGATTCTGTAGGCTTACATATCCGCGGACTTCATCCACCACCACCATCGGCACAAATAGAATAGATTTTGGCATTACCGTACCGGGTATGGCTTTTACCGGGCTCCCAGTTATTCCCTCTGTCTTTTCCTGAAGATTTTCATTTACCAAAAGCAGCTTTTTTGTTTGAACAAGATACTCCCTAAGCTTATCTAATGGACGTGATTCCGGGTAAATACGCCCTCCGTCCTCATAGAAATAGTGGAAGTGCTCAATCTTTTTTTGATTATCAATGGTGTTGATTCCCACAACTTGTGCATCAAACAAATCGCGGATTCGATCGCCGACCAGATCATAGATACCCTGCATATCCATTTCGGCCACGAGGCCCTGCTGCACGCTGTTGATAACGGCCAGCTCAGCATTTCGCTGCTCTGTTTCATTAAAAAGCCTGGCGTTTTCCAATGCCACACTCATGCTGTTAGCCAATGTACTAAGCAGTCGTATATCGGTATCACTAAAAGCGTGTTCCTTATCAATATTTTGAAGGCTTACGTACCCTCTTACACTATCTCCAACATTCAGAGGCACATAAACCATAGATTTTGGCCAGTCTGTGCCGGGGACGGCTTTTGGGGTTTCACCTGTAATATTAGTGAAAGCTTGTTCTGAGTTTTCGTTAATAGAGATGAGCTTTTGTGTCTTAATCAGCCGCTCACGAATTTTATCTATTGGCCTCGAATCCGGATAAACCCGCTTACCATTTTCATATAAGTACTGAAAATGCTCTAAGCTATCTTCATGATTAAATGTAGCAATGATTACCACTTGTGCATCAAACAGATCTCGTATACGGTCGCCGACCAGATCGTAAATACCCTGCATATCCATCTCAGCAACAAGTCCCTGCTGTACGCTGTTAATCACCGCCAGTTCAGCATTTCGCTGTTCGGTTTCGTTGAATAGCCTTGCATTTTCGAGGGCAATACTGATGCTGTTGGCCAGCGTTGTTAGAAGCTGTACATCCGACTCCTGAAACGCCTGCTCACGGTCCAGATTCTGCAGGCTCAGACAACCCGTAACGGTATCATCTATGATAAGTGGAACAAACAACATTGACATAGGAAACCGCGTACCGGGCACAGGATTAATCTCTACGCCCGTGATCTCTTCAATTTTTTTATTTGAATTTTCATTGATTAAAAGCGTGTCAGCTTTTTGAATAATCCACTTTCTTAGCTTGTTCAGGGGACGGGATTCAGGGAACAATCGTTCACCATCCTCATAGAGATACTGGAAGTGTTCGGTTTCAGAATCGTGATCAAACGTATAGATGCCTGTCACCTGTGCATCAAAAAGTTCTCTGAGCTGTTCTCCGATCAGCTCATAGATCTCCCGCAGATCCTTTTTTTCAAGCAGACCTTCTTGTACCCTGCTGATCAGGTCTAATTCAGCTTCGCGCTGTTTTAGTTTTTCTGCAATGTCCTGGGAGTTCGGCATGACTTTGATGAATTAAGATTTTGGTAGCATGATCACGAATGTAGTACCCTGATCCTGGTTGTTGAGAATTTTCATGGTGCCCCCATGCGCATTCACAACATCATTTGTTATCGAGAGACCCAGCCCGGTTCCTGCGGTCCCTTTCTTCGTCGTGAAGAATGGCTGCATAATCTTATCCTTCATCTCATCGGGAATACCTGTCCCGTTGTCTTCAATTTCTATGATGACAGAGCCATTTTCAGATCTCGTTCGAACCGTTAATTTTGGTTCATACTCCCCTGCATCTTGCGCCTTGTGCCCTGCGACTTGCATGGCATCAAAAGCATTGTTGCACAAGTTCAAAATCACCCGTGAGAAATCCTCAGCCACTAAAGGAACCTCGCTGATCGTATCGTCCAGCTGAAGGTCTATATCCAGGTTAAATGAATTTTTGCCGGCTCGCATACCGTGAAAAGATAAATTTACATATTCTTTGATGAGTGCATTGAGGTCGGTCGGCTCTATGCTGCCGGTTTTTTCACGGCTGTGTTGAAGCATCGATTTGACAATGCCATCAGCCCGAGAACCGTGTTCATGGATTTTGTGAAGGTTGGCTTCAATGTCGTCGAGGATGTCAAGGATAAGGTCGGAATCCATCACTATATCTGTTGTCTCATCAGACACCCCTCGCCTACGCTCCGCTTCGGCACTCCCCGGTCCTCCATCTTCGGCCCTCCTTCGCAACTCCTCTCTAGCTTCTTCCACCAACTCTACACTCAATTCAGAAAAATTATTCACAAAATTGAGTGGGTTCTTGATTTCATGAGCGATCCCCGCAGTGAGCTGACCCAGAGACGCCAGTTTTTCCTGCTGTACAAGCTGATTTTGTGTCGTTTTAAGTTCACTCAATGTAGCATTCAGCTGCCTGTAAGCTGAAGCATTATCCAGTGCAATTGCTGCATAGGTAGCCAGGTTACGAAGAAGGTTGATATGATACTCGGTGTAGGCATTTTTTTCAAAGCTTTGTATAGTGACTACTCCAATCACCTTATTCTTCTGGATTAGTGGAAGGTAGATGACTGAGGCAGGTTCCCCACCCTCAACGGGCTTCTTATACTCCTTAATATATTTTTGATGCTCGTTTTCGTAGTCACCTATAACAATTTCTTTATTGTTATTAAAGCACCATACGGCAAGTCGTGCTTCTTCATTCAGATTAAAAGAGTAGGGTGGCAGCATATCGCCTTTTTCTTTCGTTGCCGGGAAAAGAAGGCTGTTTTTCTGGCTGCTGTAAATTCCAACACCAAATACAGAGGCATCCATCAGAGCGTTAACGTTTTCGTACACTGTTTCGATAATTTTGTCAACAGACAAAGTAGACGTAATAGTCTGACCGATTTTACTGAGTTGCTCGGCATCGGCACGCTGTTTGTTTTCAGCTTCGGCACGCAGTTCAGCTTCTCGCAATGCGGCGCGCTCACGTTCTTTTTTGCTCAATCGCTTTCGCTGAACCCGGTCTACACCAAAAACAATAAATCCAAACATCCCCGCAAAAATCAAATATGCCCACCAGGTTTGGTACCAGGGAGGCAGAATTGATAGGTTTACAGACGCGCCTTCATTATTCCACACTCCATCGGAGTTGGCCGCAATCACCTGAAATGTATAATCTCCAGATGATAAGTTAGTATAATTAGCCGTTCGCTGTGTTCCCGCATCAATCCAGTCTTCATCATAACCAACCAGCTGATAGCGATACTGGTTTCTATTCGGGTTTGTATAGTGCAAAGCGACAAAATCGAACGCCACTTCATTCTGTTTATGATTTAATGTGATGGTCTCCGTCTCAGCAAGAGCCTGCTGCAACGGGGAGTCCGGCGCAACGATAACGGATTTGTTGAAGAGCCTGAAATCTGAAAGCACAATCTGTGGTGGCCTTTCATTGATGGTTAGCTGTTCAGGTATGAATGCGGTTACACCTTTTGCACTGCCAAAATACATAATGCCGCTATCGCTTCTGAAGTAGGCATTTTGGTTGTACTCCAGGGCGATTAAACCATCATCTAATCCATAGTTTCTAATACTGAAAGTTTCAGGGTCAAAGTTGATCAGCCCGCCGTTTGAACTCATCCAGAATGTACCGTTTTCATCTTTAAGCAAGCCATAAATGTGATCATCAGCTAATCCGTCAGCTGTGGTGAAGTGGGTGGCTGTTTCTGTACGCGTATTAAAGCGATTTAGTCCCGCACTCTGGGTTGCAAGCCACAATATATCGGGATCAGAGTCCTGGGGAGTCACTTTGAATATGACATCGTCACTGATGGAAGTCGTGTCGGCTGGGTTATAGGTAAAGGCTTCGGATGTACTGTCAGTCATATTGTACCGTATCAGTCCTTCACTTGTACCGAGCCATAACAGCTGATTTTGAGAATCTTCATAAATGTCGAGAACCCCCGGTTCACTTTCCAGGCTATCGGGTCTAATCTGTATTTTGGCATATGTTTCTGTTTCCGTATCAAAAACGTCCAAGCCACCTCCATTGGCTATCCAGAATTTATTACTATCACTCTGCATAGGCATTAAATTGAAGATAAAATTATTGCCTCCTTGCTGGCGGAGCCGCGTTACCTCACCTGTGTCTCTATTCAAACGGCTCAGTCCTGCATTTCCGCCCACCCAGAAACGACCATCACTTGTTTCAGCAAATCGCCAATGCAACCCCGGAAGTAGAGTATTGTTATTATTGGGGTCGAACTGATGGTACCTCACTGCACCCCTTTCCGAATGGTACTGGGTGAGATACCTGGTTGTCGGCCCTGCGTCCGTACCTACCCAAAGAGTTCCCTGGCTGTCTTCGTAGATGCCCCATACTATACCTGGTGAAAGACTTGACGTGTCGTCAGGATTATGACGCAGATGCCAGAAATTTACGGCGCCGGGATTGAAAGAGCTGATACCCTCAGCCGTATACCCAACCCAGATTGTACCGGATTGATCAGCAAAAATTGATTGCGCATAATCTTCTGCGAGGCTGTTAGGGTCTCTCGGGTCGTTGCGATAAGTTGTGAACTCTTCTGTTCGAACATCAAAGCGGGCAACTCCGGTACCCGGTCCTGCTACCCAGAATACTCCGGATAAACCAGGATCAGGAACCACCTGGTGAATTAAATTAAGCGGATTCAATCCATCCTTGTTTGGCTCAATAATAAATCGCTCACTTTCACTCGTGTTTTTATTAAAGCGGACAAGGCCGTTTGCAGTTGCAAGCCAGAAAATATTTTCATTCAGCTCAGATTGATAGCTATCAAATACATTTCCGGACACTCCGTATCTTTCAGCAGCATCAGGATCAAATAAAAACCGGGTAATTTCTTCGGTTTCTGGATCTATCCGGTTTAACCCATTTGCACTGCCGGCCCAGATATACCCATCGGCATCTTCATTAATAAAGTAGATTCTATTACTTGAAATGGTAGTTGAATCATCGTGTTCGTGATAAAAACGCTTAAATATCCCGTCTTCACCTGCGCGCATCAGGTTCAGGCCATCATTATCTGTTGAAACCCAAAGGTTGCCTCGACTATCTTCATAGAGGAACCTTGTCCAATCACTTGATAAACTTGTAGAATCGCTGGGATCGTGCATATAGTGCGTAAACTTACCGGTGCCCCTGTCCATTCTGTTAAGTCCACTGGAATTGGTTGAAACCCACATATCTCCGTTCTTGGATTCTTCAGTGTGCCACACCCATCCCTCCGAAAGTGAGGTAGAGTCAAAAGCGGTATAGTTGTACACCTCAAATTCATATCCATCATACCGATGCAGACCACTTTGTGTTGTAATCCATATAAATCCCTGGCTGTCTTGAGTGATCGTGTTGGCGCTACCCTGAGCCAATCCATCACCCACTTTAAGGTGTTCGAACCTGAGGGAAGGAGCTTCAGTTGAGAGAAATGAAGCCGGGGTTTCTTCACCCTGTGCCATCAGTGGAGAAGCCTGAAAAGAAAGGGCTATCATCAGGATGATTAAGCATAAAATTTTCAACCAGTGTAGATGCGTAAGCCGGTTTAGTATTGAAGAAGCGGGGGAATTTTCATAGTTCACAAGTCACTCCGTTTTTTTTTAATAAGCAGATACGGTTTTCGGGTCGATGGCCAATTTCGGGTAGTTTTTAAAACGCAAAGTTACTGATAACCAGCCGGCATATTATGCGAAATTAAATAGATCAAAATCCATACCGTAACCGATTGTATTTGTTCATCTTGAATTTAATTACTGCCAATCCTATCGTGAAATAATTGGCAGCAGGAAAATAAACTGGTGGGCTTCTCAAAAACTCCCAAGTACCCGGGTAATAATATCGATACCATTTCAGCTGCCGCTATAATCTCAAAATCATTTTAATATGAGAGAATAGAAACTGAGTCCTAATCTTTTTTTATATACCTATCAACTTCATGCAGTTAATTTAACAATAAACACCGAGCCTTCACCAAGAGACGATTTAACCGTTAAATTCCCCCCGTGTGCTTTAATAATGTCGTTTGTGATACTGAGTCCTAGTCCGGTTCCTGCGGTCCCCTTCTTCGTCGTGAAGAATGGCTGCATAATCTTATCCTTCATCTCTTCAGATATCCCCGGGCCATTATCTTCTACTTCAATAGTCACTGAACTGCCATTTCGTTTTGTTCTTACGGATAATTTAGGCAGGTAGTTGTCTGATATTTCTCTACTCGATGTAATTTTATCACGCATAGCGTCAAAAGCGTTGTTGCAAAGGTTTAAAAGTACACGGCTAAAATCTTCTGCAATAAGGTTTACGTCACCTAAATCTGGCTCAAGGTCAAGATCGAGATCCAGGTTGAATGCATTTTTACCGGCTCTCATACCGTGAAAAGCGAGGTTTGTATACTCTTTAATAAGACTGTTAATTTTTGTAGGCTCCATTTTACCTGATCCCCCTCTTGAATGCTGGAGCATCGATTTAACGATAGAATCTGCACGAGTTCCATGGTCGTTAATTTTCCTCAGGTTGAATTCAATATCACCCAGTATTTCAAGAATCAGATCGGGGTCGGGATCAGGTGTCTGATTACTGCTGTTTTCCTGACCCTCTGAAGGCATTTGCTCACCTTTAGCATCATCCGTCTCCGTCCCTGAACTTTTTTGTGCAGACTTTTCTCGCTTTATTTCATCGGCTACCCGCCGGCACTCTTCTCTGGCTTCTTCAATCAGCTCAATACTTACCTCCGAAAAGTTATTTACGAAATTCAGCGGATTTTTTATTTCGTGAGCAATACCGGCGGTAAGCTGACCAAGACCGGCTAGTTTTTCCTGCTGAACGAGCTGTTCCTGCGTAGCCCTGAGTTCTTTGATTGTGTCTGCAAGACGATCGCGTTCTTCCATAATCTGACGTGCCTGCATTTCAGTGGTCTGGAGATCACCATAGCGGATGTGGGCCTGTTCAAATACGTTAGCAAACCGTTTCAATATTGATCTTCCATCCTCATCAGGTTCTCCATCAGTAAAAGCGTAAAGTGTACCGGTTTTGAATGGGAAAAAACTGACGTAGTGGACAATATCAGTTTTTGGATCTTGCAGCTTTTCAAGATCAGGGATTTCGGGGTTTATTTTTCCCACTCTACGGTAGTAGTCGTTCAGCTCTTTTCCTTTTAGCTCATAGATCAACTCCTCATGCTGTGCATCCCACGCATCCAAAACCTTCATCAGCATAGGATGCCAGGTAAGCGAAAGATTTCCCAGCATATCAAGATAATGCCCGTCATTTACGGTGGATGCCCACAACTCCGCTTCCTTAGCTTCTTTATCGATGATACCTAAACCATACCGGAGCGGATTAATTTTAAGGATTTCCATCTCCCTGAACATCGCTTCGGCGATCTGCATCAGGTCGTCACTGTGGTTCATTGCTGCCGCCATGCCGCGAACCCGCTCCAGGCTGGCCTCCACTTTGGATTCGTATGCCTGGTACTCAGCTTTTTTAAGATCTAAGTATCGCCGGTAAGCTAAATCAAAAACAGCTGCTGCCCGTTTTTGAAGAGATTTCGTGTCATCTGAAATCGGGTCCAGCGATACAACCACCATCGCCCCCCCTGAGAAGTCTACGAAATGCATGTGGGTAGGCTGTGGCTCCTCCATACTTGCTATGGACCCAATACTCGGGGCGTGCGATTTCAACACTTTTACCCACTCTTTTTGCTGCTTTTTTGTGGTGAATACGTCATAAACCTTGTCTTTTGACTCATATTTTCTGAGCCATTCCTTTGTTACCCAGCAGGAATCTTTCGGGAAGAATGCCCGGTCGGCTACATGCTCATCTGATGTCACGCCTGATGGCATATTAAACAACGCCTCGATCTCGTCGTCATGCTTTTCATAGAAGTGAATGGCGCTTCCCTCAAGCAGTGGCAAATCCAGCTTACGCATCTGTTCATAGAGTACATCAGCCACATTCCTAAGCTCATCCGAGGATTGCATTGCCAGAGACTGAGACCGAATTCTCTCGAGGGCAGACTCAATCCTGGATTCCCTGGCTCTCCGCTCGGCCTCCTGCAAATCTTCAAACCGGCGATAGGCCATATCGAAAGCAGTCGCCATTTTTTTCAGAATGGGCTCAAGATGTTCTGGTGGTTCGAACGCGTAGTCGAGGCCTAATACTCCTCTTGAGAATGGTGCACAGGCCTGCCAGTACGATGTGATTCGACCTTCATTAACAGCCTCTTTGAACATGTCTCCATTTTCGGGATCAAGCGTTATGATCTCTTCAATCAGCGCCTGCAGCCGGTCTTCTTGCCATGCTACATTATAGTAACCCTCACTCCTCATTTTTGGCTTATGTGATGATATGACAAAAGAGTCATCCAGATCAATCGTAATATTTACATTTGCCATGGTGCCATTCAGATCAATTTCTGATATGTCCCACTGCGTGAGGGTATTATCATCGTTAAAGATCCAGAACCAGGTACCCATATTTTCAAGCTCAAACTTCTCAAATTCCTCTTTAATGACGTCAAGAACACTCATAATATCATTGGGTTCCTGCATGCCCATAGCCCGGGAACGAACGCGCTCTACCGCCGCTTCAAGTTCGGCATCCCGGCGTCGCTTTTCGGCTTCCTGCAAATCTATAAAACGCTGGTAGGCAAGGCCAAAAGCATCCGTAATTTTTATGAGAATCTGCCTGGTCTTCTCGGAAGGTTCTGTAAAAAACATAAGCCCTACTAGGCCTTTCGAAAAGGTGGAACAGAGCTGCCACATTTCAGTTATTTGGCCGCTTTCTACCGCCTCTATTAATGTAGAAGGCGCTTCAGTTAAAAACTCTGTGAGTGATTCTATATAGTTTATAAGATCGTCTTCGGTGTAATAATATGAAAAGAAGTCGGAGCCTATCTGTTCTATAAAAGTGTTTGTCAGTTCGTTCCCGTATGGATCAAAAACAAGGTTTAACGCGCTGAGTCCATCTTCAAACAGATGATCAGCTAATTCCCAATGAACGATTTTCTGATCCTCAGTGAGGGTCCAGAGCCAGGTTCCACTATTTCCAAGCTCAAATCGGTCAATCTCTTCCTTCATTACATGCAGAACTTTTACAATATCATCCGGACTCTGCATTCCCATCGCTTTTCCCCGAACCCGCTCAGAAGCAGCCTCAATTTCAAGCTCCAGATTTTTCTGCCGAAGGTCTGTCGTTTGCTCAGCCACTCTTTTTTCAAGCTTCTCCTTTTCCTGCTGCCACTCTTTTATGTGCCAGGGGTCTTCTTCGGACTCAACCGGTTTAGAGCCGTGCCCATGAATCAGCTTCCATGATCCATCAATATTCTTCATCACAAAAGACATCCGGACATCACTTATATTGACGGTCTCGCCAGCTTTAACAGTCATTTTCACTTCCTCGATGAACAGGCCAACTCTTTTGTCATCTGAAACATGTTGCATAACAGGAATTCTCTCAAAACTGGGCTCAAGGCCTTTCATCTCTTCAGCCTGCATGTTCATAATGCGCTTGAAACCGTCTATTCCGAATATATTCTCATCTACGTTTGTCCCGTAAATCATAACATCCTCAGCAATAACCGAATCGATATCCATTTGGGAAACAGGCATCGTGTGAAAGATATATGATACAGCCTTTTCATAGGCCTCTTTAAGCTCAGCAGGAATAGTGTTGCTCATTACAAGTCTCGCAGTTCAATTCTAAATGTAGTTCCTTCTTTGCCCGCCTCAGAAATGGTTAAATCTCCGCCATGAGCTTTTACGATATCGTTGGTGATACTCAGACCCAACCCAGTACCCGCTGTCCCTTTTTTGGTCGTAAAAAACGGCTCTAATATTTTGTCTTTCATTTCTTCAGGTATGCCGGGACCATTGTCTTCAATTTCGATGGTTACGGTGTTGGCATGCTGAAAGGTTCGAATCGTTAGCTTGGGTTGGTAATCACTCCTCCCTTGCTGAGTGCTGTCCGAAGTCCCGGGACTTCGGGGCACTTTTTGTCCTGAACCCTGCTTTTCCCTCATTGCATCAAATGCATTATTACATAGATTCACGATAACCCGTGTAAAGTCTTCTGTTATCAGCGGGACGGATTCAATTGACTTGTCGAGATCAAAAACCAACTCCACATTAATGGGATTATCCCCTGCACGCATACCGTGAAATGAAAGGGTAACGTACTCCTGAACAAGCTCATTTAAATCTGTTGGTTCTTTAACACCTTCGCTGCCCCTGGAATGCTGGAGCATCGATTTCACTATACGATCGGCCCGTGACCCGTGCTCATGAATTTTATTGAGGTTGGCCTCGATGTCTTCCATGATTTCCAGGATAAGATCATGGTCAACATCTGAGTTTGAAGAGCCTGAAGCTCCCTGAAGTTCGTTTCGTATCTCCTCAACCAACTCAATATTTAAATCGGAGAAGTTGGTTACAAAGTTGAGTGGATTCTTGATTTCATGGGCAATGCCGGCAGTCAGCTGCCCCAGAGAGGCAAGTTTCTCTTGTTGGATCAGCTGTTCCTGGGTCTCTCTAAGCTCCCTGGTGCGTTCTTCAACAAGGCTTTCCATGCGTTTTTTTTCAGCCTTCCACTCTTCGATATGCCATGTATCATTTTCAGTATCTGAGGGAATGGAGCCATGCCAATGAACGAGCTTCCATTCACTGTTCTTGTACTCGAAAAGAGCTGAAAAACGAAATTCAAATTCGCTGGAAATCTGATCTGAATTAATAGTGGCCTTAATAAGCTCTACGAACAGGGCCATATCTTCTTCCGGAGATATTCTGCGATGAACTTTTTGCCGGTTGAACTGAAATTCCAGATTTGCATCAGCAGCCTGTTTTTCCTGATTCCTTATCAGCGTCATGTAACCGTTCAGGTCAAATATCTGTTCATCCAAAGTCGTTCCATAACCCATCACATCCGGATCAACTAGATCTTCTATTCCTTCGAGTGGAACCTGATTTAAGCTAATAGCCATTAATCGTTCATATGCGTTTTCCAACGCCTTTATTTTTTCAGAACTCATAAATCGCTTTATCGATATCGATTATATTTTGTAAGCTCAGCTACCGTGATGCCAGCAAAAATTTCTTGTTTATCTGCATGCAGTATTTACCCATTTGTATAAGTAGATCCGCAGGAATAACATCCATTTTCAACTATACACTAAAAAGATCAAAATTAATAATATAAACCTCTGAAATGACGCCAATATGATACCTTTTATTTCGCTGCTTAAGTACACCAAAGTATTTACCCGCTTCTCTAAAAAAAATTACATGTATTAATTTTTAAAGCGATCTCTTTTTTATTCAAACTGGTGGCTTGAAAGGCATCATTATTTTAAGCTACTCTCCAAAGGTATCACCCAGTCCCAGTAAGTTGAAATATCCGACATAGTAGTTTGGGTCTACCCGTAATGAGGTTGCCAATTCAGTATCCAACGTCATCGCTTCCCATTCATCAGTTACCTCCAGCCTCAAATTCTTACCACCTATACTCACATCAACCGGCATTATAAATCCGTCAACCACGTTATTCCAGCGATATTGTAGTTCACCATTTCTAAAGAAGTACTCAAATAGCGGAATTCGGATATCACGCAAATATTGATTGAATACTGTATCTAAAGGGATACCGGTTTTTTGGATAATGTAAGATTCAACCTGTTTGGATGAGACGGTTTGATGTCTGAACTCCTGATTGAGACCACGCAAGGTTCGTCGCCAAATTTCATCATCATCCACAATCTGTCGAATTGTATGTAGAAGATTACCGCCTTTATTATACATATCGCCAGACCCGCGATAGTTGACGCCCCTTATCCCTAAAAGGGGCCGGTCATTTGAGATGCCTGCCCGCAGGCCCTGAACATATTCATTCGCTGCCTGTTCTCCATGGTGGTAGTCGAGGTATAGACTTTCTGAGTAATTGGTAAAACTCTCGTGAATCCACATATCTGCCACATCAGAGTAGGTAATACTATTAGCAAACCATTCATGTCCGGTTTCATGAATAATGATAAAATCAAAGGTGAGACCCCACCCCGAGCCACTCCGATTGATCCCGAGATAGCCATTCTGATAGCCATTACCATACGTTACGGCACTCTGATGCTCCATTCCCAGATACGGTACTTCTATTAATTTGAAGCCGTCTTCATAAAAAGGGTAGGGGCCAAACCAATATTCAAACGCGTCCATCATCGGTTTAACCTGCCCGTAAAAATGTTCGCGGGCTTTCTCTTCATTCTCCCGAAGCACGTAGTAATCAAGCGTTAGCAAGCCTGCCTCGCCTTCATAGTCTTCACCAAAGTGTACATAATCACCCACACTTAGATTTACTCCATAATTATTAATAGGGTTCACCACCTGCCAATTCCAGGTGATTCTTCCATCTGTATGCTCTTCTTTTGATGTCAGGCGCCCGTTTGATACCGCCATCAAATCTTCAGGTGCAGTAACGCCTATTCTCATACTATCTGGCTCATCGTAAGGATGATCTTTATTTGGCCACCATATGCTCGCACCGTCACCCTGGTTAGAGTTGGCAATAAAAGGCTGTCCGTTGCTATCTGTTTCCCATGTGATTCCGCCAGACCATGGCGGGTTTGCGGCTACAGTGGGAGTTCCTTCAAAATGAATCGCTAGCTGGTGAATATCACCCACGGTTTGCTCATCTTTCAGGGTCACAAACCACGCACTGCCAATACGTTCAACCGGCAATTCATAACCATTTTGAGTTGCACGGGATATCTCCATTGGCTGTTGGAGATCAATTTGCATCACACTATCCTGCTCAAGCACCCGGTAGCTTATTACATTACTGCCTGACAATGAACGGTTTGAGATATCAACAGCCACGGATAGTTGATAGTGGGTAAGATCCCACCAATCTCTTTCTGGTGTGATGGCGCCCCTGAGTGTATCTTGACGAGTGAAATCAGATTTCAGGTCAAACATTTGCGCTTTAACACTTGTGCATACAAACATCAGTATGAATATGCTTAAAATCGAACTGAAGTATTTCTGGTAGTTCATAAGTAATGGGTTTAATCAAAGACCTGACAGCATTCCGGTGCTTTTCCGGTTTCTGTCAGCGTCGGCTTAATACCATAGACACAAAACAACATGGGATGTCTCTATCGAAAGCAAATAAAGACTGGGTACATGTTAATAATTTAGGACTCACTATAAAGCACAAAATTGAGGACATACTATGTTTACATGAATACGTTCAACGCTGTCAGGACCTGCGGACGCTGACAGGTTGATAGCCCAAAGACCTGACACCATTCCGGTGCTTTTCCGGTTTCTGTCAGCGTCGGGAATAAATTTTAAGCCTTAACAACTCCTCCGATGACGGGAAGTCAGCGGAGGAGGCACCTTCGGCTGACAGGTCACATCTCTATATTAAATTAAAACGTAGGATTAAACCGGATCCAGAATGCAGGTGTGCTTCCAAATCGTTTCAGAGGCCAGGCAAGTTCAGCACGGAACAGATCAGAGCCGATGCCTACGCCGATATCATGCTGCAAGTTTGAGAATTTAAACCCGTCCATATCATCAAACGGACTAGATGATTCCAGCAGTTCTGAACTTTGTCTTGCAAATCCTGAATCTATAAAAAGAGTAGTATAATAACTGTCGAAATCAACCCACTCGTTATCCCAGCCAATAACGCTGCCAAACTGCAGCTCGATGTTACTCAGCAACATCTGGTTACCGGTAAACACTTTGTACGGCGATCCCCGTAAAGATCCGATACCGCCAAGCTGAAATTGTTTAAAAAGCGGAGCATTGCCTGTGATACTGCCTGTACGAAGCCTCCACTTTAAAACTGAACCCGGCTCAAAATTAGAGAAGATATTCAGTTCAGCCAGGTAGGAGTTATATGAAAAATCATTTTCAAAATCTGAATTATCCGCCAGCTCAATCTCGGTCATTGCAGACATTGAAAAATAGCGAGAAAGTATGAGCCGCTTCGGGTTAAATGAAAGTGCAAAATTCAGCCGCTGAATATTTGTTTCATCTGTTGTCAGATCGATGGGCTGATTGGGTCTGAAAACACTCTCCTTTCCGAAAAAAGAGAACCGTGTGTTTACGGAAAGAGATGAAAAATCATCATTGTTGTAAGAAAAAGCACCTTCAAACCAACGCTTGCCCCTTACGGCAACATATGTACCAAAGCCATCTTTGAGGTGGTAGTCTGGAAAATCATAGGAAGCGAACAGAGCCGTAAATGTTGACTCGATAAGTCCGACACGCCAATAATCATCTGTAGCAGCTGCACGATGAAATTCTGCCCCAATTAGAATTCTGTCACTTCGCCCGATAAACCGTTCGAGTCCTATAGCGTAATCCCAACGGGTAGAGGCGGTGCCATAGCCAATCATCCCATGAACCCTGAACTTATTCAGGTCTACAATACTACCGTAGTCATACCACTGCATCCTCTCTTTCCTGATGCCTAAAAACAATCCGTTCACCCTGTTGTAATGGATCATGGGGAGATTGGGAAACCTGTTGTAGAGTGGATTCGTATTATACGGCCCGGCTTCAAGAGCACCATCAAAATCAATTCCTTCCTGCTGAAAACTCCTGAACCTTCGCTGAACTTCAACACTTGTCGAGTCTTCAGGCTTTTCTGAATCTTTCCCCATCAGTTCTTCAAGGGATTGGTTAAAAATAGGATCCCGTTTAAAAGGGTCTTCTGTTTCTTCTGATTTTTGCTGGGCAGCCAGAAGCAGCGGAAAGAGAAGTAAGATTGTTAGTATCTGTAGAAATTTATTCATTCTTATCACCACTATTATGCATCAGTTTCCGCTACGATTTCATCCTTCGTAAGTTTCATTTTCTTTGATTTTAACAGCCATCATCGTCACATCATCTTCATTTTTGTGGTCACCGCTCCAGCTTATCATCAGGCTTCTCATATGATTAATAATTTCCCTGGATGTTGCGCACGACTTATTCAGTAACTCCCGCTTGATTCGATCAAGGCCGAGCAGCTCCCGCTTCTCATTAAACAACTCCATGAGGCCATCACTCAAAAGCAGTAACACATCGCCTTCATCAAGATCGAGTTGTCGTGACTGATACGGATAATGTACGCTTGTCCCCAGGGGAAGGCCTTTAAGCACCACCGTTTCAACCTGCTCCAGTTTTTTTCTGTACCACAGTACGGGCGGCATTCCGGCTGTTGTTATTTCGGCCTGCATTCCTTTGCACTTCATCACGATTAAGCCCATATACATCATCCGGAGATCCATCTTTCGCAGTCCGTCAGACATTCGATGCAGCATTTTCACCTGGTCTTTTTCTGCAGCAAACATGTGAAAGTTACTTTTTGCGGCTGCGACCATAATGCCAGCCTTCATTCCGTGACCTGTTGCATCACCAAGCGCAAGCGTTAACCCGCCATCCTCCTGTATCGAATAGTCGTAGTAATCGCCGCCAACCTCCGTAGCCGTTTCCATGTATACCGATATATCATATGGATCGATCTCAGGAAGTTTACCGGGCAGCATCGATAGCTGAAGCGTACGCGCCTCTTCAAGTTCGCGGCTTTTTCGTTCATTTTCGGCCTCCAGAAGCCGTGACTCTATCTCTATCTTCTTATTTCGTTTTTCCTGCTCTAATGTTTTCTCAGACAGGTCTTTCACCTCAACAAGCTTTTGCTCAAGCCGCTTCTGGGTAACTGCAAAATCCCTTGACAGGAATACTGACATTGCAAAAATCATCATGCCGGATCCAAGAATACTGGCTGTGGTAGTCTCGCCTGTCAAAAGATTGGCATTGATCAAAATTCTGTAGAGAATACTCATCAAAAAACAGAATATTCCAAACCCAATGATCCAGGATCCTGACCGCTGCTGAAAAACAATCTTAAACAGTGCCCTAAGCATTTCGAGTACTGCGACCAACACAAATAGTTCTCGTATGAGAAATATCTGTGTTACGTTAAACCATATGCCGGCGATTAATAGAAGCCCGGCAACGCCAAATACCCAGAATTGAACCGGCGTCTGTTTTTTATAGAGACTGTACGTAAACCTGAGGGCATAGATAATGGTGAGTATCCATGTGACCTGTGCGATTTTAGCAAAAAAAACAGTTTCGTATGGAGAGGTGGCGAACTCGGTTTTAAAAATGGAAAGTACAAGAATGCCCAGAAACAGTGTGAAAAGTGCAAAAAACAGGTTGCGCTTCTCAGACGGATAAAAAGAGAACAGAAGCAGATGGATCACAGCAAATACAAGCAGGGACCCCAGGAAAAACGTCTGCCAGCCAGAACGCCACATGGCAGAGTCTACTCTTGAATCGAGATGATAATTGGCATCGCCCAACAGAAACCGAAACCCTGCCATACCCTCTTCTTCAATAAATTCATCAGCATTTGTATTGGCAAAACGAACCGCTATTGTTTGTTCGCCGGCCTCAGGAAAAACTATCATTCTCGGTTTAAAGTCAGTATACCCCTGGTTTGAACCGTTCGGATTGATTGTTCCGAGTCGGAATATCTCTTCTCCATTCAAATAGAATTCAGATGCGCCCAAATGCTTTTCAATAAGCAATGCCAGCGGTTTATTCACGAGAGTCGAATCTACGTAAACATCCAGCCGAAACCAGCCAACGCCCAGCCAGTCCGCAAATGCAAAATCAAACGATGTAAGCCTGGTGCTGATCTGATCCCAATCTGAATCATCGTATCCGGGTTCAGCAAAACGAGCATCATCACCCGGAAAGTACTTCCATTGATCCGTAAGATAAATGATGTGATCGTTACTGAGCAGATCATCTACACGCAGTAACTGAGCACCAGACTCAGTTTGAGTCGCAAACGCCAGAGGGCCAATAAAGAACAGTGCAGCAATAGCCAATGCTCCTGTCACTCTCATAATGAACCTTGCACCTTTAAAAATCATCAGTTAGAGCCTGTTTTGACTGTTACACTGCCAGAGACTGATGAAATTTGAATTGGAATACTTCCGCTTCCAAACACGACGTTGGCTACACTTTGTTGAACTCGTCCTTCGAATTCTCTGCGGTCAAGAAGGTCGCTTACATCTACCAATGAGCCGGATGCATTTAGACTATAATTAAGCTTTTCAGGCAGCGTGAGATTTACAGAGCCTGTAACCGTTTCAATATAGCTTCCCTCACCAACCGAAATCAGACTTGCTAGAATATTACCTGTGGTTGTTGCTGCTATAAAAGTTCCTCTTCCATTCACTGACTCCACATTGCCTGTTACAGTTCGGAGACGAACTTCTCCATCTGAGTCTGTAAGTTTAATATCCCCATTTGTCGTCTTTGCACTATATTCTCCATGCATTTTCCTGGCCGTGATATTGCCGCTTGCTGAAAATGCATTTATTTCGCCTTCCAGATTCTCAAGGTATAAATTTCCAACGGTTGCCTGCATCAGGTGCTTTCCACGCAGATTGCGGGCGTAAATATCCCCTTTCGTATTTCGTATTTTGGATGTTATAGCAACCGGCGTTTGTACAACGTAACTAAATGTGATATTGTCGCCTTTCCATACTCGTGACTCGTTACGCTTTGGTTCGACACTCGCAATGATTTGCTCTCTTTTCCGCTGAAAAATAATTCGGTAGTTATCGAGATTTGTACTGCCAGACCAGAGAGAAAACCCCCTGTCAACGTAAAGATCAATTTGAATATAATCCAGATCAGGATTTTCGAAGATCTCTACATTTCCTGAAAGCGTAAATACCGAAAGATCTACAGAATGATCTACCTGGAACCGTTCCGTTTTGAACGGTTCTCCTTCCACAAGCCCGTTTTTTACAAGTATCGATTCAGTGGAGCTATTTTGGGCCTGTATTCCGCTAAAAAACCCTATGACTCCTGTGAACAACAGGAGAAGTGGAAAAAATTTATTTACTGCCATGCATGGTACCGTTCGTGAGATGTTTCTCAATCTGTTACGCATATTTTGGAAGGGTGTTTCAAACTCCGATACCATAGTGAGCTCTGAAAAATAATTCTTACTGCTTTCAAAATATATACCATCATTTATTTATCTGTACTTTCCCGGTTTTTCACACGGTTACATTCGCTAAATTAATAATCCATTACCACACGAAAATTTATCAGAATTCTTATGATCCGCATTATTACACTATGCCCGTTAATAATTCTATTAATCACATTTTCGAACTCGAATGCACAGGAAGCCCGATTCCCAATCGTACCAGAATTCGGAGGCATTTATCAGATACCCGGAAGCGTACAGCCAGAACCTGATTTAGAATACAAAATTGTTATCGACCTTAAAACACTTCAGGCCGACAAGGATGCCATCAATTTAGGAATGAATAATATTGCCCGAATGATGAACCTGCACGGGCTTGGTGGTGTAAGTGAAGAGAATCTCCATGTTGTTGTGGCGGTGCATGGCGGGGCAACTGAAACGATACTGACTAACGAACGATACAGACTAAAAAATGGGACAGATAATCCAAATATTAAACTTATCTCCGCTCTGGTAGAAGCTGGTGCTGAGATATATGTTTGTGGTCAGTCGCTCATTGCAAGGGGATACGAACTCAATGAGGTAAATTCAAATGTAACGATAGGCCTGTCTATGCTCACTATTGTTACTGAACATATGCATAAGGGATATCAGCTCTTGGTTTTTGATTGAGCCACGGATTCAGGCCCTGAATGGTATGCATGTTAAAGTACTGACTAACTGATGATTCACATATATCATGATGTTTCAAATGCTTCGCCCTGGTATCGCTCAAGCGACAGAAATATGAAAACAGGAATGATATTACTTTGCCACATTTGAAAACTGACGAACGCATCTTTTCGGAAAAAGAAGAGTTCAGATATTATAAACATCAAATGAAAGCCTCAATGCGCTGCTACCATCCCGGAGAGAAATGGAATCCTACATATCCGCCTTTCTCCGGCCGCTGAAAGGGAACAGCGTAATAGAGCTCCGCAACCAAATAGCCCAGAATGTTGACACGAATACTTGCGCCGGCGCTAAAAACAGGTATGCGTTCTGTTGATTGAGTGTCCCACTTCATTTCGGGCAGGTCATCCGGCGTCCAGGTTACGCCGCCATCAAAAAAGGTAGTAAGGGTAGTTGGAATGGTTCGTGAATTGATCAGTGCAAGCTGTTCCGGACCGAGCAGCGGAAACCTCAATTCCACGTTGGAAATAACCATACTGCTTCCGGTTAATCGGTTTAATTCAGCGCAATTCGTTTCCCCTCCCGGCTGTTGCGTACACTCGGAAGGCTCGAAAGAGGCAAAATTATAACCACGTATTAAACTTTCAAAGCCCACAAAATTCGGGCTAAGCCTGTCATCGTTTGCATCCTTGCCATACCGCCCACTATGAAGTCCCCTGAATGCCAGGGTAAATGGCTGCAAATAAAAGTATCGCCTGTAGTCTGCCAGAGTGCTTACAAAATTCAGTGATCCCCTTGTTGGGGTTACTTCAAACCGCATACGCTGGCCATAAATCGGGCCGGTAAGAGCAGGCACGGAACTATCCTGAACGTAAGCGAGTGAGACATCTAAAAGGTTTAGAGGAGAGGGGGTATCAATTTCTTCAACATCACGCTGAAACGGAGTGCCGAACTGATTAAAAAATGTGGTTTCCAATTCCACATCGTACCATATATGCCTGAATCCTACACTGCTTTCCAGCCGCTGAGTAGTAGAAATCGGGTAGAAGCCCAGCGCTGAAACCCGGTCACTAAAAACCCGCCGGTTGATTCGATTCAGTGCGGGAGCTACAACTTCTTCCCCATTCACTGTGGTTGTATCCTGCGAGAAAAATGCGCGGCTAGTCCGGAACGGAATGTGAGAGACTGACGCCCCCCAAATAAACCTGTTGTCTCTGTTCAGATATGAAACCTGACCACCAAGATCCTTATATGTCCCCTGAATTCGAAGGGTGGTCAACAGCTGATGCTGGTTTAGCATATCGCTAAACCGGAGATCAATCCCACCTGCGGCGCCAACACCCAGCTGATTTGATACGCCTATTCCGCCACCGCCGCCAATGTAGCTGAGCCGAAGGGTTGGCTCATAATCTGATCTCGACAGGGCCGTATCGGGAAGCGTGCTTATACCTGTTTGAGAAAGCAGGCCTGAAACAGCCTGGTTACCCCTCCGTTCATACGGCGGAAGCATTTTTGCGTTTACCGGAACCTGACCCTGCTCCACCTGTTCTCCGGTGAGTTGATCTGACGAGAGTTTTCGGAATAGATAATTTGATTCGCTAAAGGTGGTAAAAATCATCGTTCCCGTTTCGCCGGCAACTGTAAGCGCAGGTGATTGCCGGCTAATTCCGCTCACGCCGGTGCTTACATCGGTTATTTGATAGCGATCCAGGGTCTGTAAATCGTATCGATAAATATTGTTTACGCCATTCAGATCAGAAATAAAAAATAGTGACTCTCCATCGGGGCTAAAATGCGGATTGATATGTTTGGCGTTCTCAAAAATCGGCAACACGGTGATCTGGCCTGTTTCCACATCCATCAGAGAAATCACCATTTCACCAAACTCCAGGTTTTCGATGTCCGTATCCGGCCCACGGTCTGAAATAAATGCCAGCGTTTGACCATCGGGCGACCAGGCAGGCTGCAAGTCGGAATATTTTTCATCAGTCAGTCGCTGCAGAGAGTCGTTTTCCATATGATACATCCAAAGATCACTAAACCCGTCACTGGAGCCTGACAAGACAAGTCTGTTTCCATCGGGCGACCAGGCAGGGTTGGTCATGGAGTCCACCTCATCAAACCGCAGCTCTCTTACGATATCACCGTTGTCCGGATCCATGATAATAATTTGGTTGTCACCTTTTGCAAAAACAACTGCGGCAAACCGCTCGCCATCGGGCGACCAGCTACCCGACGATTCGATAAACCGGAGAGCATTTAGATGAGGATCGGTAAGCGTGTTTGTCAGGCTTCGAATTACTTCACCTGTTTCAGCATCGGCAAGGTACCACTCTAGTGAAAAAAGCTTTTCATTGGATATATATATCACATATTCTCCATCGGGGCTTAAGGATGGGGCCGTCCTCAGAAAATCCTCCTCATCGGAGAATATCGCTTCGCCAATTTCATCTGGAGGCGTGGCTTGTTCCACATCTTCCTCATAAGCAGATGTGATGGCCTCATGCCACAGGCCAGTAAGTGAATCGGGAGTAATGTTGAGCGTATCCTGCAATCCTCCTTTAATGCCATTGATTGCCACTGATTCATAAAGGGGATACACAATTTGATCCCCATATAAACCGGTCATATACGTCCATAATGAGTGGCCATACCGATAGGGGAAATATTCCCGGCTGTTTGCAAGGTCAGTGACACTGGGCAGGTCATCCCGCAGAACGGCATCGCGCATCCACATAGTGGTCTGAGCATCTTTGGGTCCAATTGATAAATATTCTGCCATGCCTTCAATAAACCAAAGCGGAATGTTTGATGTAGCACGAACTCCGCCAATATTACTGCCTCTCGCCAACCTATATTGAAACACGTGTACAAGTTCGTGCCCCAAAACATGATTAGTACTCCGGTTGGATTCAGCAAGGGGCATAATTATCCGGTTCCTTAACCCCTCTGTAACACCACCCGTACCTACACCAACATTAGGCACGATATTATTTTGCTGAAAGTCGGCATGATTGGCATATGAAATGAGCGGATTCACTTCAGAAAACACATGATTAAACACCTGTGAGTGGCGGCTGTACCAGCGTTCAGATAGTACACCAAGCTGGTTGACCGCTTCTTTCTGTTGCGGATAATAATAGATGTCAAAATTCGGGGTGTGCAAAATTTCAAAATCAAAGTCTTCATACTGCACTTTATTTCTTCCAAAATACTGGGCGCTTACCAAGTCTGGTAAAATCATCAAACCAACACAAAACAAGATCCAGTATGGGAGCTTATTGATATTATTCATGATAGGTCCCTTGAATTATTACTTTGGTCTACTTAAAACAATGGGACACATGTTAATAGAGTTCCAAAAAACTGCCTTTTTCCGTGTAAAATATCTGATGCAAGCGGGTTTTCGTGCTGTATTATCTTCGAAGACGATCACCTTATAGCTACAACCGGAACAAATCATCCCAATGAACAGCCGGCTTACGCGTCACCTATTTAAAAATGGATTATAGATACAAGTCAGCGCTTATCAGTGAGATCGAGATAGAATACTATGTTTTCATTACTTTGGAGCTCTTCAATATTTCAGAATATGGAACTACGTTGAATGATGATTCATTTTATAAATAAACGAGACAAGGTATTAAGTAAAAAATCAGAGGCGATAAAAGTGAACAAACTTACAAAAGAGAAGCTTATTCTGGCATGTGAAACGGACACATTTGATTTTGATACTACCGAAGATATCACCGACACAACCACCATCATTGGTCAAGAAAGACTCTCATCATCGATGGAGCTTGGGGTAGATATTCCAAAAGACGGCTACAATATTTTTGCTCTTGGCCCGAATGAGACAAACCGGCTGAGCCATATACAGCAGTTCATGGAGCAAAAAGCCAAAGACAAGGAAACTCCCCCTGACATCTGCTACACTAATAATTTTGATAACCGGTACAAACCCGCAGTACTGAAAGTACCTGCCGGCAGAGGAATGAAGCTTAAAGAGATGATGGATCAGCTAATCGAAGATCTTGTTCCTACACTGCGATCATCATTTGAAACAGAAGAGTATCAGAACAGAAAGCAATCGCTAAAAAACAAACTACAGCAAAATCAGGATGATTCATTTGAGCAATTGCAGAAAAAAGCTAAAGAGAAAGGTTTGGCTTTAGTCCGAACTCCCGCCGGCTTTACATTTACCCCGATGAAAGACGGTGATTTAATGGACAATGAAGATTTGAAGCAACTTTCAGATGAGGAGAAAGAGCGTCTTGAAGAGGAAACCAAGAAACTGCAACAAGAGCTTCAGAAAATTATCCAGAAAATGCCCGCCAATAAGCGTGAAATTCGGGATGAACAAAAGAAGCTGGATAAAGAGATCGCAACGAACGCTATCAAGGAGTTATTCAAAAAGGTTCGGGATGAATTTTCTGACCTGAAGGAAGTTCAGGATTTTTTAGACAATGTAGAGATGGATATTGTCGATAATGTGCAAAAAATTATGAACCCGCAGGGTCAGCAAAATCCTATGATGGCTTTAGCGGGAGGCGGACAACAATCGCAGCAACAGGCAGATGCGAGCCAAAACCCTATTTTAGATCGTTATAAAGTAAATGTGCTGGTTGATCATAGCGATACTGATGGAGCGCCGGTATTACATGAAGATAATCCTAACTATAAAAATCTGATGGGTAAGGTTGAGTATCAGTCCAAAATGGGCGCTCTCACCACTAACTTCAACCTTATTAAACCCGGAGCATTTCACAAAGCAAATGGCGGCTATCTGATTTTGCATGCACGAAATGTGATAATGGAGCCATTTGCCTGGGAAGGGTTAAAACGGGCGCTGAAATCAGGCGAGCTCAAAATTGAATCACTGGGTGAGTCGTACAGCCTCATCAGCACAGTTTCCCTGGAACCCGAGCCTGTCGATCTGGATGTAAAAGTGGTGCTCATTGGCGAGCGACTTCTGTATTATATGCTCTGCGAACTCGATCCCGAGTTCAAATCACTGTTCAAGGTAGAAGCTGATTTTGAAGACGAGATAGACCGCGATAGCAATAACCACGAACATTACGTACAATTGCTTGCCGGCCTGATTAAAAAGAATGAGCTTTCCCACTTTAATAAGTACGCTGTAGGACGTGTTATTGAACAGAGTGCCCGACTTGCCGGCGACAGTGAAAAACTTTCAGCTAAAACCGGTGAGATTGTTGATCTGCTAATTGAATCGAATCACTGGGCTACAAAGAATAACCATGATGTTGTTCAGCTTGACGATGTTGAAAAGGCCATAGAACATAAAATTTATCGCTCCGGACGTCTGAAAGATAAAATTCAGGAAGCAATAAATAGGGATTACATCTTCATCGACACAGAAGGGGAGCATCCCGGACAAGTTAACGGCCTGTCTGTTTCTATGATTGGCAACAGCACGTTCGGCCGTCCAAACCGCATTACAGCACGTGTTCAGCTGGGCAAGGGTGACATCGTGGATATTGAACGCGAAGTTGAAATGAGCGGTCCCATCCACTCGAAAGGTGTGTTGATATTAAAAGGCTTTCTGGGCGAGCGATATGCCAAAAACCGGCCGCTATCACTCTCGGCAAGCATTGTGTTTGAACAGTCTTACTCCAATATTGATGGAGACAGTGCCTCAAGTGCTGAGCTCTATGCGTTGCTTTCAGCCATTGGAGATATTTCAATCAAGCAATCTTTTAGCGTTACAGGCTCCGTTAATCAGCACGGAAAAGTTCAGCCCATTGGCGGCGTGAATGAAAAAATAGAAGGCTACTTTGATATTTGTAAGCAACGGGGGCTTACCGGCGAGCAAGGTGTTCTGATTCCACAGGCTAACGAAAAAAACCTCATGCTTCGAAAAGATGTCCGTGAAGCCGTAGATAATGATAAATTTCAGATTTACTCTGTTGAATCAGTAGATGAAGGAATGGAAATCCTGACTGGCCTCGAAATGGGTGAACCCGACGAAGAAGGAAATTATCCCGAGGGGACCATCAACTACAAGGTAATGGACCGCCTCAATCAATTTGCTAATAAAAGACGTGAATATATGATCTCCGAAAACGGGGAAGATTAATCATGACTGACTCAGACAATAATTCTGAAAAACTAAAGGAGATACTTGTAGCTCTCGACCATTCTTATCATAGTCGTACAGCGCTTGAAACCGCAGCGGTAATCGCACAACTTCTGCAAGCGAGAATTCATGGAATATTTGTCCGGGAAGATAAGTGGTTCCGTCTTAGTGAGCTGCCATCGCTGGCAGCGGTTGATGAATTAACGGGCAGAATTTCACCGGTAAACCAAGAGTCGATAGAGCAGGAAATCCGATCTCTTGAAAAAGCCATTCATGAACATTTTGAACTGATTTCCAGGCAGCACGAACTTTCCCATACCTGGAGCTCTGTGAAAGGAGTTGTAGCCGAAAAAATTCTGGAGATAGCAAAAGACTCAGATATCATTACCATAGGCACACGCGGAAGATCTTATTTAAAATCAAGATCTAAAAAAATCGGCAGCACAGCTTTAAAAATTATACAGACATCTGATAAACCAGTGCTGGTTCTCCAAAAAAACTATACGCCGGAGCGATCTCCAATCGTAGTATTTGATGGCTCAAACCGAAGTGCTTTCGGCCTGTCCATCGCGTCAGATATGGCTAGGGAAAATGAAACCAGCATGGCTGTGATTGATATTTCAGAGGCATATCCATCTGAAGAACAAATACAAACACTTGATAATAACCTGAGAGACAAGAAAAATGCACAAATTGTAACGCTTAAACAGCCAGATATGGGTCAATTTCTTTTTTTGGTGAACAAGCTTAAAGGCGGAATACTCATCCTGCCAAAAACCAAGCGGTTCACAAAGCGAAATATTCTGGAACATATAATTGAAAATGCGGAAAGCCCCGTATTACTTGCCGGTTAAATTTCCAAAACACTTCCATTTTCACAAATGAAGAGGTTTTCATTGAGAGAGTATCCCTCTTCCTGAGCGAGTGTTGCATGCTCGGCTAACTTGTGTATGTCGCCATGTGCGGGGATCATGATTTCGGGTTTTAGTGCCTCGATTAATAGCCGCAAATCTTCCCTGTGCCCGTGACCTGATGCATGAATATCGAGATGCAGCGTTACGTTCTTTTTCTTAAGATCTCGCTCAAGTTTATAGCGTTCTGCCTTATTAATGAGCGTTGGTATAGTTGAAGATGAGAAAATGACGTGATCTTCGGCCTGCAGTTGAAATGGATATGAATCTTTGGAAAGCTTTTTGAGAACTGAACGCTCTTCTCCCTGATTGCCGGTACAAACAATCAGCCATTCGTCTCTGTTTTCGCTGATTTTTTCAAAAAGATCATCCACTTCATCCCGGAAACTTGCAGTTTTAACATCTCTTAAATTCAGGTAACCAAGTTCTACCGCAGGTTTTGTGTATTCTTTGAGAGACCGGCCTACCAGCGCAACTTTGCGGCGGCCTGCATTAACATCCAAAATGCTTTTCAGCCGCTCAATATGTGAAGAAAATGTTGTAACCACGATTGCGGATCGACCTTTATATAGCTGGTCGAATAAATTGCTTAACTGCTCTTTTACTGCCGATTCAGTTGAGCTGGTGCCACGGTCACCTACCCGGGTTGAATCTGCGACTAACACTTTTATCCCTTCATTACCCAGTTGCTTGAGCCGGTCAAAATCAACCCTGCCACCCAACACAGGCTTTCTGTCAATCCGGAAATCCAGACCATACACCATTCGTCCCTCAGGTGTATGAAGTACCGTGAGCATGGAATCCGGGATTGAATGAGTTACTTTAACAAATTCAATTGCAATATTAGAAGTAAGGTTGTGAATGGTACCCGGCTCAAGCACAATTCTTTCATTATTCACCTCTTTATTGTCCTGCCGGATCTCCTCTTCAATAATTTTCATAGTGTAAGGAGAAGCAAATATCGGGCAGCTGTACGAGCCGGCCATTTTGGCTACAGCACCTACATGATCGAGGTGTCCATGGCCAATCACAATTCCTTTCACTTTTTCCCGCTGCTGGTATAAAATCTTGTCATTGGGAATAACTCCAGACTGGATCATCATTTTTGTAGGCGAAGATTCTGACGGATTCTCCATGTCTATCAGTTCCTCCATGTCATATCCCATGTCGAGGATAATAATCTCATCGCGAATCTCGAGAGCAGTCATATTTTTCCCTACTTCATTATATCCCCCGAGTGCATATAACTTCATAACCTGTGTTTTTAAATTAAAAAGCCCGGTGAGATTTCACCGGGCAAGAAATGTTTAATTATTCATATGATGTGCAATCGCTATTTATTTGGACACTTCAAAAGAGACTTTTGCGTTGACCGCATACGATACGATTTCATTATTCGTGACATTTGCATTCATCTCTTTCACATAGATAGATGTAATATTATCTACCGATTTTGACGCCTCTTTAAGTGCGTTTCTTGTGGCATCGTCAAAACTTTTCTCTGAACTTGCTATAACTTCTATCACTTTTGTAATGGCCATTTCTACTCCTGTTTTATTTTTGTTTAACTATGACTTTTTATAACAGCTCAAAATATCTAACCATTCCATAACTAATTGAACAACATATAATTAGTGATTAGGTTTTCAAATATTAGTAATTATCTGTACCAGATGATTCACAGAAAAATTGATCAAAGTGTTTAGAAAAGGTATTGTTTAAAACCTGAATTCGATTCTAATATATCAAATAAATACATTGGGCTGTCCAAAAAGGACGTCATCTCCAGGACTTTATAGTCAAGCAATTTTAAACTGCTTCTGTCAGATTACTTCAGCCCCAATAACCCGCCACTGCCAAAGCTGAATGACGAAGAAAAAGAGAGAGACTGCAAACAAACTATAGTGAAGGCGGCGAAATAACTTCAACCCGGAAGATGACCATACCGGCCAGAGACCAACCAGCATGAACAGAGACATGATTGCAACAAACCAACCTGCATAGTGAGTGAAATACATGGAGCTTGATGGGTAGTTTTCCGGCATTTGACTGATGTCGAACCCTGACAGAGACGTTGCCAGTATTGTTACGGCGACAACCAGTGTCAGTATGGATAAAGAAGCCAAAAATGATGAAAAACCGGCCAAACGGGAAGAAATATCTTGATTTTGACCACGTCCGAACCTCCTCCATGCTCCGAGTAAGGTTGTTAGCGTAAGCAGCAGAACAAGACCAAATGAGCCAAAAAACGTATTTGGGTTATTCATAAAACCGACTCTTTCCAAACTGTGAACTCCGCTGCCATCGGCAAGTGCAGCAACATTTCCCTGATCGTCCCGAATAACTGACAACCGCTGGCCGGCGGCATTTTCGAAAATATCATTTCTCCCTTCCCATGTTCGATAATACGTACTTTCTCCCATGCCACTTAATACAATAGCGCTGTCCGATACCGGCGATACTGTAACTGCATTAGAAAGTCCACTGATAGCGGAAAAAGTCGAAAAGCTACGTCGATTATTAAGGTACGTTCCGGAGAGCGCCTGCAGTTCGTCGCCGGAAGACTCTTCGGCCAGGAAAGGCTGGTAAGTATAGCCTCGAATCTGGTCGATAATAAGTTCGGGAAGCTGAGATATAGCAGATGAACTTTCAGCACTGTTTTGTGACAGAAAAACTCCAAGATTCAGCTGAGGCACCATTACCATATTAGTGAGGAAAGCTGCTGTACCGCCACCATGGCCAATCAGCCTCAGCCCTCGGTAAGGCCGGTCCTGAAATCCGTGAGCAACATCGGCGCCGTTTGGCCTGTCATTAAAAGTCCTGGTCCACATCTGTTCATGAGTAGAAGACGAAAGCAGCCGTACACCGCCTAATTCCCCTCCATTTAAATGAAACTGCATCCAACGAGCCATATCAGTAGCGGTAGCTGCCATACCGCCTGCGGGCCAGTATGCACCAAGCTGCATATAATTTTGAATATCCAGCGCCCCTCGATCTGGCTTATACCCGGTAGCCAGATTCACGTTATCATTTTCATTCATTTCAGCAGGTAATTCAATAATGGTATTCTCCAAGCCAAGTGGATCCAGAATTTCTTCCTGCAGGATAACCTCAAACGGTACTCCTGCTACATCTTCAACAATCTGTGCGGCAAGTGCAGCGCCCCAGTTCGAGTAAGATGTTCGCTCACCCGGCGGATATACCCGTTTGGGCTGATGATCACTCAAAAGCTGAGAAAGAGTGCGCGGGTCATCGTCCGCCACGGTAAATAACTGAATGGTATCCTCGAAACCTGCCCGGTGAGACATCAGGTGGCGCATCGTGACGGGCTCATCAAAAGCCTCCTCAACCTGAACTTCTTTAAGATAGTTATTAACGTCAGTATCGAGGTCTAATATCCCCCGCTCAACCATCATCATCACTGCCGTCCAGATATAGGTTTTGGATACGGATCCAATCCTAAATAGTGTTTGATTCGCCTCAGCCGGACGCTCAGATTCAATATCGGCCAACCCGTAACCACAGGAAAAGAACAGGCTGTCGT